>Ga0172371_10001563_pt1 | contig 36456 bp, 30 predicted proteins | sample Lak12m_FD_114543 | JGI IMG/M metagenome (GOLD analysis project Ga0172371, IMG submission 114543) | Freshwater microbial communities from Kabuno Bay, South-Kivu, Congo - kab_022012_12m | ecosystem: Environmental > Aquatic > Freshwater > Lake | place: Democratic Republic of the Congo: South-Kivu... | reverse complement strand
TCTTCTTTTCCATGTCGACCTCCCTGTCTCGGAAAACCGAGAGCAAGTGCCGTGCCACGTAGTAAGAAAATTCACCGGGGACTGACTCCTTCGGAAAATCACCTCCTCAGACCTCTCTTCAAAGACTTTCACGCCTTCTGTCCGGCACGTATGTCCTTCACAGAAGTTTCCTCTCCGCATCGACCCTTTCACGGCATGTTGCATAGGGAACGCGGATGTTGCATATTGAAACGAAAGACGTTTGCAGCAGCAAACAGCCAACGCGCACCCGTGCCCGGCACGGCATGGGCTCGACTGATGGGAGTACTCTTTCACAGCGTGGAGACACCGGGAGCATTGGCAAGTCTCCCTACGTGGATAGACGACGCCTGCGGGGCAGGCGAGGGGCTTGTTGCACGAGGCAACGCGGGGATCGAGTCCCTGACCGAAGGATCGCGGCCACACGAAACGCGGGTTGGCCGAAGCGCACGCGCTGTTGCACAAAGCAACGAAATTCCCTTTTGGTTAAACATCGGAATCCAAGATCATGAAAGGGTTTGAGCAAACGACCGGACAAATCAATGTGTTATCCGTGGGCGCCTGTTGCGCTCACGATGGAACGGAAATTGCCGCGTGGGTTGGCAATCGTTCCGCCGGTGAGGAACGGGAATCTTCCCGCAGAGGACTTCCATGGCCGTTGCCGTTGTGAGCATCAGACAGAAGGTCATTGCCTCGGTGGCCGCTCTCTATTTCTTCATGGCGGCCGGCATCTTCGGATCCTACTATTTCATGCATCAACTCGAAGAGAAGATCGCCTACCTGGAGGATGTGAGCAAGCTGGAAGAGTCCGTATTGGAGGTGAGGCGTTTCGAGAAGAACTATTTCTTGTACGGCGACCGCCAGTCCCTCACGACAGCCCTCTACCATCTCAACCGCGTCGGCGAGCTGATGAACAAGAACGTCTCAAAGATCGAGGCTCTTTCGTCGGCCGAGAGGGCGAGCCGCTTCAGACAAAATCTCGAAGAATATGAAAAACTCGTTGGGCTCTGCGCAGGAAATCCGGGTTCTATCCCCTGTCCGGAAGGCCCCGAAGGCCGTTCCGAGTATGAGGCCGCAACGCGAAGGATCGGATCTGCTATATCCGAGTTTGCCGAGAGTATCATTCGTCAGAAAAGACAATCCATCAAAGAGACCATGCAGACGGCGGTGCAGCTTCAGTTTTCGACATTCGCCATAGTAGCCCTCGCACTCACGGTAACCGGTACGTTCCTTTTCACAAAAGTTCTCAAGCCGTTGAGGCTCCTGGAAGAAAGCACGGACAATATTGCCAAGGGTAACTTCGAGCCCATCCAGAATCTGCCCCCTGAAAAGGAAATCAGAGAAATATTCAATTCTTTTAACCGGATGGCTATGCAACTCAGGATTCGGGAGGAACAGCTTGTCGAGTCAAGGAAGCTCGCCTCTCTCGGAACGATGCTTGCCGGGGTCGCGCACGAGGTGAATAATCCTTTGTCCAACATCTCTTCATCGTGCGAGATCCTGCTGGAGGAGCTGGAAGAAGGCGACACCGAGTGGAAGAGAAACCTTTTGAAGAAAGTCCTGGAACAGGTTGACAAAGCGAGGGGAATCGTACTCAACCTCCTGGAATTTTCCCGCAACAAGGAATTCTTCAAGGAACCGTTCAACCTCAAAGAAGTACTGGAAAAGACGTTGAGCCTCCTTCACGGTCAAATCCCGACTCAAGTCCACATCAGCACGGAGATGGACGAGAACCTCAGGTTATTCGCCGATAAACAGAGGATTCAGCAGGCCTTCATGAACTTGATAACGAACGCTGTTCAAGCGATCGAGGGCGAGGGCGAAGTCATGATTCGGGCGAACCTCTATTCTGACGGGATGGTGAACGTCGTAATCCGAGACACGGGCAACGGGATCGAGGACAAGGACCTTCCACGAATATTCGATCCGTTCTTCACTACCAAGGATGTCGGGCACGGAACAGGTTTAGGGCTGTTCATCACCCATGATATCATCGTTCGACACGGGGGGACCATCCGGATCAAGAGTATTGTCGGCAAGGGAACCACATTCACCGTCAGGATTCCGGCACAGGACAAACCGAATGAATAACCCGCGGAGACTGCTCATCATCGACGACGAAGAAATGGCGCTCATGAACCTTGAGCACATTCTCAAGAAGCAGGGCTATGAAATCGCCACCGCCACTACGGGACCCAAGGGACTCGAACTGGTGCGCAACAGACCATTTGACGTGGTCCTGACGGATCTGAGAATGGAAAAGGTGGACGGCATGCAGATACTTGAGGAATCGCGGCGTCTGCATCCGTACTGCGAAGTGATCATGATAACCGGCTATGCCACGGTGGACTCCGCTATTGAAGCCATGAAGAAGGGAGCATACCACTACGTCGCTAAGCCCTACCGGCACAGAACGCCAGGAACAGGTCCTCGTTCACGAACGGCATTGCCGAAGCCACAAGGAAAGCCGGGACCAGGGAAAGGACAATCATAAGCCGTGTAACGAGCGCCACGCACGGACCTTTCCGTTTGGTTGTTCAACTCACAGGAAGCCGGACCATCACGGGAACGCCGGCCGAAAATAGCGGTGCGCTGCGGTCGGGAACTGCGGCGCCGGTTGCATGATTAGTCCTCTGCCTTGTTGATTGTCAAGAATGCCCTCACCGGAATCCGCTGATTCTGAGGCCTTCGTACGCGATATCAGGCCGAACCGCATGAGCCTTTGAATATATCACCGTATTTATGAAATGGGGTGGATGGCAAGGAAGCCGAGGGGAGGTGAGGGGAGGGGAGGTTCGGGCACGGCGCGCCATGCCCGAATTTCAGGTCTTCGGCAATGAGGTCACTCCGCGAGGAGTGTCCGCAGTTCCTTATTGAATTCCGGAACAACCTTGAAAAGGTCTCCGACAATGCCGTAGTCGGCTTTGGTAAAGATCGGCGCTTCAGGGTCCTTGTTGATCGCCACGATGACCTTTGACGATCCCATTCCCGCGAGATGCTGAATGGAGCCCGAAATACCGCACGCCACGTACAAATTCGGCGTGACGGTTTTTCCCGTTTGTCCCACCTGATCGGAATGGGGTCTCCAACCCGCGTCAACAGCGGCCCGGGATGCCCCGACCGTCGCGGCGGGCCCAAAAATCGATGCCATTTCCTCGATGAGAGAGTAATCTGCTCCGCCCATGCCGCGTCCGCCGGAGCAGATAATCTCGGCCTCGGTCAAATCCACCTTGCCGCTGGCATCCAGGTTCAGGTCTTTCGTGACGTACGTGCTTCGAGCGGTATCCGGTGAAAAGGCGATTTTTTCGACCGTCCCCGCCTTCGGATTTTCAGCCACCTCGAGGACGTTCGGCCTGGCGGAAGCCATCTGCGGGGAACCCATCGCCACCCACTGAGCGTTGCACTTGCCGGCATACATGGGTCTCTTGCCCACGAGGGTGGCGCCATCGAGCTCGAACGAAACGCAGTCCGCTATCGAGGCAACGCCGAGCTTGGCGGCCGTGCGGGGGGCGAGGTCCTTGCCCTGCATCGAGTGGCTGATCAGGACGATATCCGGCTTCTTTTCCAGCACGACGTGAGCCAGCGCCTGGGCAAAGTATTCTGAGTTGTACGACCGGAGCTCGGGGGTATCGACGATGAAAACGGTGTCGGCGCCGTAGCGAGCCAGATCGGTAGCGAACTGCTCGGCCCCCGGACCCATGAGCACCGCGGCCAGTTCGCCGCCCAAGGCATCGGCTATTTTCCGGCCTTCGCTGGCCAGCTCAAAGGCCGTCTTCTTGATTTTCCCCGCCTTGATTTCTCCGTATATCAGGACTTTTGACATGTGCGGTCACCCTCCATCATGTGGACCGTGTGAAATCGGTCGGAACGTATCAAACCACCTTGGCTTCCGCCCGGAGCGCCTGCACCACGACCTTGGCGGCTTCGGCCGGCTCCATGCCCTCGAACTTCTTGCCTGCCGTCCTCTCCGGCGGCATGGTGTACGCTCGAGACTGGAGCAATGGTTCCGGGTTGATTCCGAGATCGGCCCCGGCTGTCTTGGCTATGGGCTTCTTCTTTGCTTTCATAATTCCGGGAAGGGAAGCATAGCGGGGTTCGTTGAGCCCCTTTTGGGACGTCAGTACGCAGGGGAGGGGGACTTCCACCACTTCCTTGCCGCCTTCCACGTCTCTTTCCACTGTGGCGCTCTTCTTGTCCGGCGCCACTTCAACCTTCGTAACCAGGGTAACTTGCGGAAGCTTCAGCAGTTCGGCAAGCATGGCTCCAGCCTCACCGAAATCATCATCGATGGCGCGATGTCCGCAGAAGATCACGTCGTAGTCGACCTGCGCCGCGGCTGCGGCCAGCGTCCGGGCGATGACGAACGGATCGGCCTGGTTGAGCGCCGGGTCATTGACATGAATCCCTCGATCCGCTCCCATGGCCAGGGCCGTGCGAATGGCTTCGGTGACACGGTCGGGTCCGATGGACAGAATCACCACTTCGCCCGATTTGAATTTCTCTCTCAGCTTCAGTGCTTCTTCGACGCTGAATTCATCGTACGGGTTGATCACGTACTTGATGCCTTCGGTGACGATGCCGGTCCCATCGGCGTTGACCTTGATCTGCGTTTCCGTGTCCGGGACCTGTTTCAAACATACCAGCGACTTCACGAATGGTCCTCCTTTCCCTTGACGCCTTTCCGGGGGAGCTCGGCGGCAATTCGACCACCTTCTCGGAAGGGAGATTCGAGACCCCAAGTGAACCTCCCGCATCAATACTTTGGTCGGGGTGCCGTTGCGGAGAAAGTTCCTGCGCCGAGAACCGTGGGAAACGACCAGGGTTTCTTGATCGGATTCAGAATAACTCTGGAATTTTAGTAGGGGTTGACATGTGAGTCAAGAAAAATCGAAGATGCCGAATGTCGAAAAAGAAAGGCGGGAAACGAGCTTGAAGGGTCAGGGTGCACTCAGAAATCGGGAGCACCTTTTCAGAACCCCGCGTCGCGGGACTACGTGGTCGTAATGTTTTCAACAGGTTGAGCACATCCCGGCACCGTGCGTATTTCTTCGCGCCCCTCACTCGGCAGAAGGCTACACCCACCTCATGCCCGATCCTCTCCATGGCCGATCGGGGTGGCCACTGCGCCGAGCCGTCCCGTTACTGCCGCTCTAATTTTTGCTGTAACTCGGCGATCTCGTCCAGCAGCTGCGTTCGGCGTGCCTCATCCTTCTCGAGATCGAGGGCCGAGCGATACCATTTCAGCGCCTCCGCGGGCTCGCCTTTCTGGCGGTACACGAATCCGAGATGGGTGAGGGCCATCAAGTTGTCGGGATTGAGGGCGATGACGGTCCTCAGATCGCTGATGGCGTCGTCGTACTTCCCCAATTGAGCGAGGATGTAGGCACGATTTCCGAGAGCCGTCACCATCTTGGGATCGATCCGGACGACTCGATCCAGGTCGGAGATGGCTCGTTCCAGATCACCGGTCTCAAAGTAAACGGATGATCGTTCCAGAAGGAACGCCTGATCCTGCGGCGCGAGAGCAACAGCTTTGTCGAGGTCCCTCAGTGCCCGCGGGAAGTCGCCACCCGATTTGAAGATTTTCGCCCGGGCCGCGTACGCGCCCGCGAGCTGAGGGTCGAGTTTGATTGCCTTGTCAAGATCCGGAAGGGCCCGTTTGAGGTTTCCCTGGAGCAGAAGCACCTTTCCCCGATTATACAGGGCCTCTACGTTTCGCGGCGATGCGCCGATGACCGTGTCGAAAAGTTCCACCGCCGCGTTGAGATCACCTGAATTTGCCTTCCCGATTCCTTGGCGGACCAGTTCGGCCGCTTCCTCCTTTGACATTCCCGGAGCCGTGGACCGCTTGGCCGCCATGGCCGGAGCCCCGCAGACCATGCTGAGCAAAACGAGCGTCGTAAGGGCCACGAGAAAATGCTTGCCGATTGTCATGAGCCTCGTGCGCGTCAACGGGACGGCCTGATGCCGCCGGTCTGCGACTCAGCCCTCGCGCGGCCGGTTCCCTTGAGAAAGAACGCAAAGTAATCCTTCGCGTATCCGTCCTCGTACCGCGAAAGCGTGTATTTGGACTGCTCGGGAGAAAGCCTGAGCTTCTTGACCAAATTGCCCGCCTGATCTCTGACGTAAAGGTTTCCGACTATGTTCGCCGGATTGGCGTCCGCGTGCATGCCGCGTTCGCACCCGGCCAAAACGAGTGCCTTCGCCAAATCCTTGCTGCCGATGTGATGGCCGATGGCGAAGACGAGGTTGCCGTCCTTGCGGATTCCGAAGCCGCTGCGATGGGCGACGAACCAGAAGTGCTTCCCATCCAGATCTTTACCGCCGCCTCCCAGCAGGAATCCGAGCCCGATTTCCGAGTCTTCCACCCGGCCTCTCTTGAGCACGGATTGAACCACCATGCCGTCCTTGACGATAAGGTGCCTGAGCTGCCTCGCGTCCTGCACTTGCTCGAGAGGGATGTCCGGCGACCATTCCCTGACGTCGGCGGATCCGTCCCGATACACGATCAGGGTCGCCATCCCATTGATCATCGGGTAGAGCGCCTTTCCCCTGAAGATCGCTCCCGCTCCTCCCGAATGCCGCTGCATCCACATGGCGTTGGTTACGGCCATGATGCGGGACCGCAAGTCCTGCTCCACATGGGACGTGGCCATTGGCGCGGCCGGCTCCTGGGACCCGACGTAATAGCGCACGAAGACTTTGCTCATGTCCACGACCATCATGTAAACCACGGCATTGGGAAAGTCCACACTGGGCCGATAGCAGGTGGTGTATGCTATGGGGCGGCCCTGGGGGTCGGTCGGAGACGAGGATGATTCCCACACTCCCTCTCCCGCCAGTGCAGGGGAAGTGTAGAGCGGCTTGATGTTGTCGAGACGCAGGAGTTGCAAGGGATCGCGGCCGAGGAGCTGAAAGCTGCCGCCTTCAGGTATGGCCACGGTGTCGCTTCCGGTCGGTCCGGGGGATGTGCCTTGAACCTCGGGGCTTTGATCGGCCGCTGAGGCGGTCCTGGGATCTTGACCCGTGGCTTGGGCTGTCAGGAGGTAATCAGGGGACGATTGCCCGTACCCTCTCGGGGTATGAAGATCGATCTCGGATCTCACGAGGGCGGTGTCGGTCATGAAGGCTTGCCCGCTCGAATAGACCGGCGGGACACTCAGGGACAATGCGGCTGCAACGACAATCAGGGATATGTTACGCACAATCCGTTACCTTCCCATATCGTAAGTAATTGGCAGGCTTCTTACACGATTCATTCCAATATCAAGGTCTTATACCTCAAAATTACCAGAATTTCAAGAAAAAACCCCGCGACGCCCCTCTCTGCGACCGGCAGCAGCAGACGTTTCCATATGCGGCGGCGAAGGGGACGCCTCTCAGGCCGTACCGGTTTCTTTCCTATTCCAGGGTCTTCGATGCCCTCCCTCTGACGGCTTCCGGCACGGACACTCCCATTTTGGCCGCTTGAGTGAGGTTGAGATACAGCAGCAGCTCCTTCTGTGATTCGACGGGCATCTCGGAGATTTTGGCCTCTCCTTCCAGAATTCGGCGGGCCATGGCTCCGGTCTGGCGTCCCAGCCGGTGGTAATCAACGGCAAGGGCCGCGATGGCGCCTCGTGTCACGGAGTCCACATCCGCGGCAAAGAGGGGAATTCTGTTGTCTTGACACACTCTGACCACTGACTCGATAGCCAGCACCACGGTGTTGTCGGTCGGGATGTGAATCGCGTCCACCTTTCCCACGAGGCTTTCAGCGGCCATCTTGACTGCGCTGGAAGATGTGGCCGGCGCCTTCACAAGGGCAATGCCCCGTTTGCCCGCTTCGGCCTCGATCTGTTTGACCGAGGCGACGGAATTGGTTTCACCGGAATTGAAGATGATTCCCAGCCTCTTGACCGTGGGAACGATTTCGAGGACGAGGTCCAGTTGCTCGGCGACGGGCGAGCGATCTGTGGTGCCACTGACATTCCCGCCGGGAAGAGAGAGCGACTTGACGAGATCCGCAGCCATCGGGTCGGTCACCGCGCAGAAGAGGATCGGAATGCTCTTGGTCGCGGCCGCGACATCCTGGGCCGACGGAGTGGAAATGGCGAAGATAAGATCCGGCTTGTCGCCCACGAGTGTGCGGGCGATCTGACCGGATACGACCCGGTTGTTCTGAGCGTTCTTATAGGAATACGCGACCCTTGTGCCCTTCGCGTACCCATGCTCCGCAAGATCGTCCATGAAACCCTGTCTGCACGAGTCGAGGGCGGGGTGTTCCACGATCTGTGAGATTCCGATGAGGATGGGCTTGCCCTCACCCGCGCCCGCGGTGGTGGCATGACAGAGCATCAACAGACAGACGGCTGCTGCAAAACGCATGTTCAAGAGACTTCCTCCAACCCGCACGCGAAATTCACTTAAGTGTCCGGGGGCATCAGCGTTCTAAAGAGTGTCCGTACCCAACGGCATCTCCACAGGAATCTCAGTACTCCATGGCGGAAATACGGTTCCGTATTCTCGGCCGTGGAGATTGCTTCGGATCCAAACGAAGAGCTTGGGTGGCCCGGACATTATAAGTCCGGGTCGCGCAGCCACAGGAGGTCCGAATCTCCTGTGCCCTTGGCGCCTGGACGCATAACGTCCAAGTCCATCTGCGTCTCACCTATCAGAGAATGACAGGCACTCCCGCGTTCCGCGCGGGACTGTCCCACCAAAGCCTTCGAGAGCATCCCGCCCCGGAACGTTCACCCCATCCTACGCGAACATGTCACCGTATTAACGCACGACGCACTCATCCGCCGAAGGTCGGGGATTTCCTGAAAAGCTCGGCGATCTCCGCTGGGGGACGTGGCTCGCTGCAATAATAGCCCTGCCATTCATCGCAGTTGAGCTGACGGAGGAACTGGAGCTGCTCCCGCGTCTCCACGCCCTCGGCGATGACTTTGAGCTTCAGGCTGTGGGCCATGGCGATGATGGTCTCTACGATGATTCCATCGTCAGCGTTGGTGGCGCTGTACTCGACGAACGATTTGTCGATCTTCACGTTGTCGATGGGAAAACGTTTGAGATAACTCAGAGACGAATACCCGGTGCCGAAATCGTCGATGCACAGGTGAACTCCTGTGCGCTTGAGCTCATTAAACACTCGGATCGTGGCGTCCGCGTCCTTCATGACCACGCTCTCGGTGAGCTCCAGTTCCAGGCAGTTCGGATTCAGGCCGGTCTCGCTGAGTATCTGTTCCACTGTCTTTACAAGGCCGGGCTGTCCCAATTGCCTCGCGGAGACGTTCACAGCCATTCTTCGGGGCGGGAACCCCATTTCCTGCCAGAGCTTCTCTTGGCGACACGCACCGCGGAGCACCCACTCTCCTATCGAAACGATGAGGCCGGTGTCCTCCGCCAAACCGATGAACTTCACAGGAGGCACCAGGCCACGGGTGGGGTGGTTCCACCGGATCAGGGCCTCGGCGCCGCTGATCTCGTTCGAGCTGAAGATCAGTCTGGGCTGGTAGTAGAGGACGAATTCCTGCCGGTCCAGGGCCGAACGGAGCGCAAGTTCCAGATCGAGGCGCTCGGAGACTTCGCGGTTCATCTCTTCCGAGAAGAACTGGAACTCGTTCTTGCCCTGCTCCTTGGCCCTGTACAGAGCCATGTCGGCATTTTGGAGCAACCGGTCGACTTTGGCCCCGTCCGCGGGGTAGAGCGTAATTCCCATGCTGCCGGTCACGAACACCTCTTTGCCGTTAACCATAAAGGGATCCGCAAGGACTTTGATGATCTTGCGCCCAACGATTGCTGCGGCCTGGCCGTCGGTGACGTCCGGAAGGACGATGGTGAATTCGTCTCCCCCGAGCCTTGCCACCGTGTCGCTCTTCCGGACGGTGTTGATGAGCCGCTCTGCAACCGCGGTCAGCAGATCGTCCCCTGCTTTATGTCCCAGCGAGTCATTGATCGTCTTGAAGCCATCCAGGTCCAACAGCATGAGGGCAACCATGCGCCGTGTCCTGGCAGTCTCGACGAGGGCCTGTTGGAGGCGGTCCCTGAACAGCAGACGATTGGGCAGTTGGGTAAGCGGATCAAAATGAGCGAGATGGTGCAAACGCTCTTCAGTCTGCTTGATCTTGGTAATGTCGGAAAAGATCCCCACGTAATGGGTGACTTCGCCTTCGTTGGTTCTCACGGAGCTGATTGACAGCAGCTTCGGAAAGGCTTCTCCGCTCTTTCGGCGATCCCAGACTTCACCGCGCCAGTGTCCCGTTTCTTTGAGCGTCAGCCACATGTGGTAGTAAAATCCAGGGTCGTGTCGGTCCGATTTCATGATCCGGGGATTCTTGCCGATGACCTCGTCCCGCGAATAGCCGGTCATTGCGCAGAACGCCTCGTTGACGTCCACGATGTTTCCCTGAATGTCGGTTACGAGGACCGCTTCGTTGCTGCTTTCAATGATCTTGGCTGCCAGACTCAGCCTTTCCTCGGCCCGCTTGCGTTCGGTGATGTCACGGGAGAAGACCGCGACGCCGCTGATTTTTCCGTCAACGCCGAGCACGGGATAGAAGCTGTTGTCTGAGACCGTGTCATCGAGGCGGCTTTCAAACCTCACGGCCGTTCCCGTCTGAATAACTTCCTTGAATTGTGGGGTCAATTGAGACAGAGCTTCCCGAGGCATGAATTCCATGAGCCGGCGACCGCTCAAAGGCTGTCCCGTCGCATGGAATCGCTCCGCGAAAGACTTGTTGCTCGCCAGGAGTATACCGTGGGTATTCACGAGCAAGGCCACATCGGTGGTCGCGTTGAAGAACGCCTCGAGGCTCTCCTTGCTCTCTTGAACCTCTTCCTCCGCCAGACGACGCTGCTCGATTTCCTGTCTCAAATGCTGGTTCGTCTGAACCAGCTCCGCCGTACGTTCCTCCACGCGACCTTCGAGCTCTTCATTGGCCTGTTGAAGCGCCCCTTCCGCTCGCTTGCGCTCAGCGACTTCCTTGCGCAACTGCTCGTTCCTGACGTTAAGTTCCGTGGTGCGTTCCAGGACCCGCCTCTCGAGATCGTCCGCGGCCTTGCGCAGCTCCTGTTCGCTCCGTTTGATGAGGATCAGATGCTTCCTTTCGAGGGAAAGATCCTCGATGAGCACGAGAGCCATGCGCTGCTGACCCATCCGCAGGGAACGGATGTGCATCCTTGCCCAGATTGGGCGGCCATCCATATCCAATTGGGCTTCCCAGGATAGCGGGTGACTCTGACGGAAAATCTTCTCGAGCAACGATTGAGCGGTGGCGCGGTCCGAGCCACCGGGAATGAGGGACAAGAATGGAACACCTTCTTCGCGGTTCGGTCGGACGCGGACACCTCCGCAGCATTCGTTGGTAAACATGATGTTGAGCGAAGGATCGATGAGAAGAGCGCAGATCGGCAAAGCGTTGAGGAGCTTGACAAAAGGTCTCAGGCGCTCGCCGTGGAAGTCGAACGTCTCGGCGCCAAGCTCATCGTTCGTGATGAGGCTGTCGAGCTGGATGCTCTGGGTTCCATCGTCCATGAAGGTCGTCAGCAACGGCCTTACCCGAGATTCATCCTCAGGGGTTTCTCCAAAGAGATCCGGCAACTCTTTGTCGGCCATCTCGTCCTCCGAAGAGCGGCTCTCCTACCATTATCAATTCGTTTCACAGCAGGCGAGAGACCGCCGAGAGCGGATTTTTCGTGTCCGATCCCGAGCCAAATTCCTCCCTGAGCTGCCATTCCGGCACGACAAACATGGAGAGTACTCTCTATTCTAGCCGTGGCACGGGTGTTTGTCAATCGAACGAGCCGGCTCTATGACTACGTGAAACGCTCCGACTCCGTCGAGCCATGGGAAACGATCAAGAAGCATTACCGAGGGGCTCCCTGATCCGCACGGGGACCCTCGTACGGCTTGTCAGATGGTTTCTCGCGCAATTCTTTGTTACAGTGCCGCTCATTGAAATTCGCGGCACTCTTCACCCACGGGAAAGCCAGTGAGACTTCGTTGACTTTGAGTGAGATCCCCGCGTGGGTATCATCCACAACTTCTCGGAATCTCATGGTTATGGCCGACTGATAGTGGAGCGCGCTTCCCCAAGAGGACGGTGAGCCTTCTTCGAGAATCAGCTTCACGTTTTCCATCCTTTTCAATGCGCTCCACTATAAACGCTTTGACAAATCCGCGGGAACGTCCTACATTTCGGTACGATATGAGCTGGACGCTCACGAAGATGTCATGTCGAGGCGGAGATGGAACAACACAACGGAGTCCCACCGGTCAAGCGAGAGGTGCAGGAACTGCTCCTCCTCTTTGCAATCAGTCAAACTCTCGATCGCAGCATGGATCTGCGGGACGTAGTAGGGCCCGTGCTCGAAGCCATCGCCAAACACATGGGGATGATGCGCGGAACCTTGACTCTCCTGAATCGGCAGACGGGCGAATTATTCATCGAAGCAGCCCACGGCCTCTCGGAAACCCAGATGGAGCGCGGCCGATATCGACGCGGGGAAGGTGTGACAGGACAGGTCGTGGCAACGGGGCAACCCGCTGTGGTACCCCACATCTCCGAAGATCCCCTTTTCCTGGACAGAACCGGCGCGCGCAGAGGGCCGCGCAAACAGGAGATCTCCTTCATTTGTGTTCCCATCAAATTGGGCAACGAGGTTATCGGCGCCCTGAGCGCGGACCGGCTCTTCGAAGAGGGGGTCTCCTTCGAGGAGGACGTGCGTCTCCTTTCAATCATTGCGTCTATGATCGCCCAGGCGGTGAAGCTCAGACAGTCGGCCCAAGAGGAACGGCACCGCCTCATGGAAGAGAATCTGAGGCTACAGAGCCAGTTGGAGGACCGGTTTCGCCCTTCCAACATCGTCGGGAATTCCAAGGGAATGCAGGCCGTCTACGACCTCATCGCCCAGGTGACTAAGAGCGACACAACCGTCCTCATCAGGGGAGAAAGTGGCACGGGAAAGGAACTGGTCGCTCACGCGATCCATTACAACAGCCTGCGCGCGTCCAAGCCGTTCATCAAGGTCAACTGCGGCGCCCTGCCCGAAAGCGTGGTGGAGAGCGAGCTTTTCGGCCATGAGAAGGGAGCGTTTACGGGCGCCATTGCGACTCGCAAGGGACGCTTCGAGCTCGCGCACGGTGGAACCATCTTTCTCGACGAAATCGGGGACCTCTCGGCCACCACCCAGATCAAGTTGTTGAGGGTCCTCCAGGAAAAAGAATTTGAGCGGGTCGGCGGGACATCCACCATTAAGACGGATGTGCGAGTCATCGCGGCCACCAACCGGGACCTTGAGGACCTCATTGAAGAAGGAACGTTTCGGCAGGATCTCTACTATCGACTCAACGTGTTCCCCATCCACGTCCCGCCCCTCCGGGAGCGTAAGACCGATATTCCGCTCCTGGCCGATTTCTTTGTCGAGAAGTACAGTAATGCCAACCACAAGAATATCCGCCGGATCTCGACTCCGGCCATCGACATGCTCATGAGCTACCACTGGCCCGGAAACGTGCGAGAACTGGAGAATTGCATGGAGCGCGCCGTGTTGTTGAGCTCCGATCACGTGATCCACGGACACCACCTTCCTCCCACGCTTCAGACCGCAGAAGCCAGTGGCACCGCGGCCAAGGGAACACTGGAGGAGACGATGGAGCTCGTTGAGCGCGACTTGATCCTCGATGCGCTGAAGGCTGCCCGCGGGAACAAGGCGAAAGCGGCTCGATCCCTGGGAATCAGTGAGCGGATCATGGGCCTGCGAGTGGAGCGGTATCGGATCGACCCGCGGAGGTTTCGTACGAAGATGTAACGGAGCACCCCGATTTCCTACAAAGAAGTACCTTTTACAATTGTGAAACCTTCCTCCACTTGAGCTCTCCATAAAAAAACCATCATCATTCAGGATTGTTATCAACTTATCGCCGCGAATCTCACTGCTTGGCATCGGGATTGCTCCGAGGGGTGAAGACCTAAGGCTACACTCATAGCCCCCACGGTTTTTTTGATCAAAGACTTGGGATCCCGCGAAAAGGCCTGGGGAGTGAGCAGACGAGCTTGGTTACCAAACGTCTTCGGAGGTGTTCCAACGATGAACGCTGCGGACAACGCGTGGGTGTTGACTGCCTCGGCATTGGTGCTGCTGATGACCCCCGGGCTGGCAATGTTTTACGGAGGCATGACCAGGTCGAAGAACGTGCTGTCAACGATGATGCACAGCTTCTTCCTCATGGGGCTTGCCTCAATCATATGGCTGTTCTACGGATTCAGTCTGGCATTCGCCCCTGACGCTATCGGCGGTTTTTTGGGAGGCACGGACTATTTCGCGCTCAACGGCATAGGAGGGGCGCTGTTTCCTGACCTGCTGGATTCCACCAAGACCATGACGATTCCCGGATCGACGTTCATGATCTTCCAGTGCATGTTCGCGGTGATCACGCCGGCGCTCATTTCCGGTGCGTTTGCCGAGAGAATGAAATTCAGCTCCTTTATCGTGTTCATGATTCTGTGGTTGACGTTCGTCTACTGTCCTGTCGCGCATTGGGTTTGGGGCCCCGGTGGTTGGTTGAGCGGCTTGGGCGCCCTGGACTTCGCCGGTGGGACGGTGGTCCACGTGAACGCCGGTGTGGCCGCGCTGGCCTGTTGCCTGGTCCTTGGAAAGCGGAAGGGGTACGGCACCGCTCCCATGATACCTCACAACCTGACCCTGACCTTACTGGGCGCGGGTCTCCTCTGGTTCGGCTGGTTCGGATTCAACGCGGGCAGTGCCCTCAAGGCCGACGAAGGCGCGGCGATGGCCTTCGTGGTTACGCATATGGCGACCGCGGCCGCAGCGATGTCCTGGGTATTCGCTGAATGGATTATCAAGGGCAAACCCACCACGTTGGGTGTCGCATCAGGGGCCGTAGCCGGACTCGTGGCAATCACTCCCGCGTCGGGATTCGTGGGGCCGGTGTCGTCGGTGATCATCGGCGGAGTGGCCGGCGTGGTCTGTTACCTCGCCGTCCTGGCGAAGAGCTCGATGGGCTATGATGATTCTCTGGACGTCGTGGGAGTCCACGGGGTCGGAGGGGCCTGGGGCGCCATCGCCACCGGTCTGTTCGCCTCCAAGGCGATCAATGCAGCCGCGGCAGACGGGCTCTTCTTCGGGAATCCCGGCCAGCTCTGGACCCAGATTGTGGCCGTGGGAGTAACGATTGTCTATTCCTTCGTGGTGAGCCTGATCATCCTGTACGTCATCAAGGCCACCATGGGAGTGAGGGTGACCGAGGAGGACGAAATGGTCGGCTGCGACACCTCGCTTCACGGGGAAGCGGGTTATACCATCTGAGATCGGGCCGGGATGCCGACAACCGCAGTCGTTGCGTGCTACCGAGAGCCATGCGTGAACGGGACGCGTTACCGTGTCCCGGGAACGCCTCCCGCAGCCGTAGACACCGAACGAGACGGGGAGTCCGTGGACATCAGAACGATTCCTGTGAGGTCCGTCTTGTCCGCCGGGCGCGGAGCAGCCCAGAAGAGGTCGGAGTATGAAAAAAATCGAAGTGATCATCAAGCCGTTCAAACTTGACGATGTGAAAGAAGCGCTGAGCACGATCGGAGTCCAAGGCATGACCATAACCGAAGTTAAGGGCTTTGGGCGCCAGAAGGGTCACAAGGAGATCTACCGGGGTGCAGAATACCTGGTGGACTTCCTTCCCAAGATCAAGATGGAAATGGTGGTGGTGACCGAGATCGTCGATCAGGTCATCGAGAAAGTGCTCGCCGCGGCCCGCACCGGGACCATCGGCGACGGGAAGATTTTCGTCACGTCCGTGGATACGGTGGTTCGCATCAGGACCGGAGAACGGGATGCGGACGCCATCTAGCAGTTCGTTCCAAAAGTACCTTCACAATGTTTCACGGAGAGAACGGCGCTGTACGCAGCGGGTTAGGATTTGTGAACAAACGTAAAGGAATTTGCGGATCGCTCTACTAGGGGATCGGTGCGGATCATTCCGTCGAAGAGGAGCATTGGAGAAAGCGCTGGGACCCCCGCAGCGCGGGGACCGAGCAAACGGACTGGGACCCCGAGGCCCCGGTCCGTTTGCCGCGTCCCATGACAGAAAGGAGTCGAAGCGCCTCACGCGTCGGCATAACCACCCAGCCCTTCCGAGATCGGGATGGGACCGCGTACGGTCGCGGACAGCCGGGGCGAGAGCAAGGAAGCCTACAAAATTGTAAGCAGAAACGGAGGAAACATACCGAAAGGTACGTCTTTCGACCTCTTGTGCGGCGGTATTCTCAGCCCTGTCTGGGAATATCGCTCGTTATCAAAGGTGGTTAGCTCCACGGATCTCCTTGGGGAACGGGCGTGGCATGTGAGTTGCTACCAATGCCAAAAACGTAACGTCCCCGCCCTATGACGGGAACTGTTCGGGTCGGGCTAAGAGGAGATTCCGGAGAAAAGGGGACTCCACTCCTCGATGCACGGACGAAATCAACGGAGGAGTGGAGTGATGAACGGTGCTGACACCGCTTTTGTCATGGTGTGCGCGGCTCTGGTGCTCTTGATGACACCCGGCCTCGCCATATTTTACGGAGGTCTGGCCAGATCGAAAAACGTGCTGTCCACGATGATGCACAGCTTTTTCCTTATGGGACTGGCCTCGGTGATCTGGCTCGTGTACGGCTATAGTCTGTCCTTTGGGCCGGATCTCGGTGGGGTCATCGGAGGACTGAGCCACTTCATGGGCCGTGGAGTCGGGGCCGAGGTTCCCAAGGGGTTGACCATACCCGGGTCCGTTTTCATGGCCTTTCAGGGCATGTTCTTCATCATCACGCCTGCCCTGATATCCGGCGCCTTTGCCGAGCGCATGAAATTCAGCGCGTTCGTCGTCTTCATGGTCCTCTGGGCGACGTTGGTGTATGCTCCCATCTGTCACTGGGTGTGGGGCGGGGGCTGGCTACAGAAGCTCGGCTGCCTCGATTTCGCCGGCGGTCTCGTGGTCCATCTCAATTGCGGTGTTGCGGCGCTGGTGGCGGCGATGATCGTGGGGAAGCGCGTGGGATACGGCCAGCGGGCATTCATTCCGCATAATCTCACGCTCACGCTTCTGGGCGTGGGGCTGCTCTGGTTCGGCTGGTTCGGGTTCAATGCAGGCAGCAGGCTGGCCGCGGACGGGATAGCCGGCAACGCGTTCATCGTGACGCACATGGCCGCGTCCATGGGAGCGCTCACGTGGGTATTCGCTGAATGGATACACCGGGAAAAGCCCACCACCCTGGGGCTTGCTTCAGGAGCCATCGCGGGGCTGGGCTCCATCACGCCGGCCTGCGGATTCGTCGGGCTTCCGGCGGCTCTGATTATCGGAGGCGTGGCAGGGGTCATCTGTTACGGAGCGGTGCTCGCGAAAGACCGCCTCGGGTACGATGATTCTCTGGACGTCGTGGGGATTCACGGTGTAGGAGGAATATGGGGCACTCTCGCCACGGGGCTCTTTGCGTCCAAGCTCATCAATCCTGACGGCGGCGACGGGCTGTTCTTCGGCAACGCTGCTCAGCTCGGGATTCAAGCGGTCGGAGTGCTGGCCGTGATAATCTTTTGCGGGGTCATGACCGCGATCATCCTCGCAGTGGTCAAGGCCGTGATGGGACTGCGCGTGAGCCACGAACAAGAAGAGGCCGGTGTGGACACCTCGGCCCACGGCGAGGTAGGATACAGCCTCTAAGGCTTCCGTTGCGGGCAGCGGGCCACGACGGGCAGTCAAGAGGGCGCCCGAGACACCCTATCGTTGAGAGCATGGGTCAGCAAGCCGGAGGACTCGCCCCGGAGCGAAGGGCTCTGCCGGCTTCCCTGCGCCACCGGCTCTTCCGCATTCTCCGCGCATATCGCGGCTGGAGGCCCGATTCCTGATAAGGGGGTACGAATGAAGAAAATAGAAGCGATCATCAAACCATTCAAGCTCGACGATGTAAAGGAAGCCTTGGCCACGGTGGGGGTCCACGGCATGACCGTCACCGAAGTCAAGGGCTTCGGAAGGCAGAAAGGTCACAAGGAAATCTACCGAGGAGCGGAGTATCTTGTGGACTTCCTCCCGAAGATAAAGATCGAGATGGTGGTTACGACGGATCTGGTCGAGCAGGTCATCGAAAAGGTCATTGCGGCTGCCCGCACGGGAAGCATCGGTGACGGAAAAATATTCGTGTTTCCGGTGGAAACGGTGGTCCGAATCCGCACGGGGGAACGGGATGCGGACGCCCTGTAACTACAGGACGAATGCGGGCTGGTAACGTCAGCCCCGAAGACAGGCGTACGCGCCTCTCCCTCTCGAACCGATTCCTGGAACCCGTGCTTCGGAAAAGGGGAGGATCGTACACAACTTCCCATCAAAAGGAGTAAGGCATGGAGCCAAAAGAAGTACTTGAATTTGCAAAGGCAAACAACACCGTCATGGTGGATCTCAAGTTCATGGATTTTCCGGGGATGTGGCAACACTTCAGCGTTCCCCTTCACGAGCTCGAGGAAGATTCCTTCGAAGCCGGATTCGGATTCGACGGCTCTTCCATCCGCGGATGGCAGCCCATTCACGCGTCGGACATGCTGGTGATTCCCGATGCGAGCACCGCGGTGATGGACCCCTTCATGGCGCACCCGACTCTCTCTCTGATCTGCAACATCGTCGACCCGGTCACCAAGGAGCGGTACACGCGTGACCCCCGCAACATAGCGACCAAGGCCGAAGCGTACCTGAAGTACACCAAGATCGGCGACACCGCATATATCGGGCCGGAAGCCGAATTCTTCATCTTTGACGACATCCGGTACTCCTATTCCTCCAACATGAGCTTTCACAAAATCGACTCGGTTGAGGGCTGGTGGAACACCGGCAGGGAAGAGAACCCCAACCTGGGCTATAAACCTCGACACAAGGAAGGTTATTTCCCCGTTTCCCCCAGTGATTCTCAGCAGGACATGCGAACCGAGATGGTCCTGCTCCTTGAAGCGCTAGGCATAGAGATCGAGGCCCAGCATCACGAAGTCGCCACCGGCGGTCAGGCCGAGATCGACATGAAATTCAGGCCGCTGCTCAAGATGGGCGACCAACTCATGTGGTTCAAGTACGTCCTCAAGAACGTGGCCAAACGCCATTGCAAAACGGTGACTTTCATGCCCAAGCCTCTCTACGAGGACAACGGTTCGGGCATGCACACCCACATCAGCATCTGGAAAGGCGACACCCCACTCTTTGCCGGTGACAAGTACGCGGGTCTCTCCCAGGATGCCCTGTGGGCTATCGGCGGCATCCTCAAACATGCCCCGGCTTTGTGCGGTCTGTGCAACCCGACGACGAATTCGTACAAGAGACTGGTCCCCGGCTTTGAGGCGCCCGTAAACCTGGCCTACTCCTCCCGAAACCGCTCGGCCTGCTGCCGAATCCCCATGTACAGCGCGTCCCCCAAGGCCAAGAGGATCGAATACCGGACCCCCGACCCCTCCTGCAACGGATACCTGGCCTTCAGCGCGGTACTCATGGCAGCCCTTGACGGCATCGAGAACAAAATCAATCCCGGCGAGCCCCTGGACAAGGACATCTACGCCCTCTCTCCCGAGGAGCTCAAAGGCGTTCCGTCCACGCCCGGCAGCCTCGAAGAAGCGCTTGCGGCCCTCGAGGCGGATCAGGACTTCTTGCTCAAAGGCGACGTCTTCACGCAGGATGCTATCGACATGTGGATCGAATACAAGACCGATGCCGAGATCAACCCGGTCCGGATGAGACCGCATCCCTACGAGTTCGCACTGTACTTCGACATCTAGCAAATCGATTCAGAAATGTCTTTACGTCGTCACAAACCACCCATTTCCGCTGTACGGCGCGGTTCGTGAACCGCGCCGTACAGCGAACACCGTGCACATTCAACTGCTTGCCCTTCCTGGGGCCAGGTGTAAGGAAACTTGTGAATCGATCCACTGATTCGGGCTGATCCCGGACTCTTTGATCGACTCTTTTCGAGTGTCAGCCGTCTGAAGACCTGTGCTCTTCGGGCGGCTGAACTGTTTTGCGGCGGGATCGCAGGCTCTCGCGGAGTCTCGGTCCTCAGAGGCGACGTGTGATATGATGCCGTTGTCGGCTCCGAATCTCTCGGATGAACCGCAAGCGCCACGGCTCGAATGGCAGCCGCAGGAGGACGGGGTCAATGAGGAGGCTTACACGATGGGCGTGGTGAGGGTAGCCCAGGCACAAATCAATCCCACTGTGGGCGACCTCGGGGGAAATGTGGCCAAGATCGGCGAATGGGTGGCAAAGGCCCGGGACGCGGGCGCTGACATCGTGACGTTCCCGGAATTGGCTCTGTGCGGCTATCCTCCCGAAGATCTCCTGCTGAAGCGGCGGTTCCTCGACGACAACCAGGCCGCCCTGAGGCGGCTTCTGTCCCGGTGCAGGGGGATCAGCGTGGTCGTGGGATTTGCCGGTCAGGAAGAGGGGAGGGTGTACAACGCCGCGGCGCTCATCAGCGACGGGAATCTCCTCGACGTGTACCGGAAGATCGAGCTCCCCAATTACGGCGTGTTCGACGAGAAGCGCTACTTCTGCCCCGGTTCGTCGTGCGTTGTTTTCGAGATTGCAGGGGTCCGGTTCTCGTTGACAATCTGCGAAGACATCTGGATTCCCGGTTCGACCACCGAAGCATGCGCCATACAGAACTGCGCGGCCGCGGTCCTCAACATATCGGCCTCTCCCTTCTTCGCAGGTAAGCATGCCTTGCGACGGCAGATCGTGGCACGCTTTGCCAAAACCACGGGGACGACGCTGTTTTTCAACAATCTGATCGGCGGGCAGGACGAGCTTGTGTTCGACGGCGGGGGAATGGTGGTTAATCACCGAGGAGAAGTTGTCGCGTCAGGGCGCCGCTTTGAAGAATACCTGCTGGTGACAGATTTTCAGGCTCACAGCCCGGTTGAAGCATCCGAGCTCTGGAACGCGAGAAAGGGCCTGCATCAACTCCCGTCCTGGTCCGGTCCGGAACGCCGTTCACCGGCTTCCATGGCGCCAGTGGAACCGGAGCGGCTCGAGGAAATCTATTCGGCCCTGGTTCTGGGCACGAGAGACTATGTTTCCAAGAACGGGTTCTCGAAAGTGGTGATCGGTCTCAGCGGAGGTATTGACTCCGCGCTGGCCGCAGCCATCGCGGTGGAAGCCCTCGGGAAAGATCAGGTGATCGGCGTCACCATGCCGTCGCACTTCACGTCGCGAGAGACACTCTCCGATGCCGGTCTCTTGTCTGCGAATCTGGGGGTTCGGCTCATCACGGTCGCGGTACGTGATATTTTTCAATCGTATGTGGAAGCCCTGATGGAGCCGTTTCTCGATGGAGAGCCGGGTGTCGAGAACGAAAATCTCCAGGCCCGTATCCGCGGCAACATTCTTATGGCCCTCTCCAACCGCTTCGGCTGGATGGTGTTGACCACGGGGAACAAGAGCGAAACCGCTGTGGGGTACTGCACGCTCTACGGCGACATGGCAGGAGGCTTCGCGGTCATCAAAGACGTTCCCAAAATCCTGGTCTATGAACTGGCCGAGTACGTGAACCGGAAGGCAGGTAGGGCCCTGATCCCTGAAAGCATCATCCACAGGCCGCCGTCCGCGGAGCTCCGACCTGACCAGAAGGATGAGGATACGTTGCCGCCGTACGGCGTGCTCGACCTCATTCTCGAGCAGTACGTCGAGGAAGATAAGGCGACCGACGAAATCGTGGGTTTTTCCCCTGAAACCGTTCGGGAAGTCTCGCGGATGGTGGATCGCAACGAATACAAACGGCGCCAGGCTCCTCCCGGCGTAAAGATCACTCCCAAGGCGTTCGGCAAGGACAGACGTCTTCCCATCACCAACCGCTACGCGAATGGGAAAATCGAGGTTCAGGAGAGAATGAAGGTACTCGTTATCATGCACGTGGAATCCGAAGGGCCCGGCACCCTGGGCTCGTTTCTGGAAGCAAACAATGCTGAGGTGCGGACCGCGCGGCTCTTCGCCGGTGATACCTTGCCCGCGAATCCCCGTGAAGTCGACGCTGTGATCTCGATGGGCGGGCCGATGAACGTGTACGAGGAAGATCGGTACCCGTTTCTCGGGCATGAGACAGCGTTCCTCCGCAAGGCCCTTGCGGCCGATGTCCCGGTCCTGGGAATATGCCTCGGAGCTCAAATGATTGCGAAAGCCGCCGACGCCAAGATCACCAAATCTCCCGAGAAGGAAGTGGGGTGGGGAAAGGTCTATCTGAGCGACGCGGGCAGAGCCGATCAGCTCTTTGCGGGATTGCCGGAAGCCCTGGACGTGCTCCAGTGGCATGAAGACATGTTTCTTATCCCCGACGGAGGCTCCTTGCTCGCCTCTTCCGGGCCGTGTCCGCACCAGGCCTTTCGGTACGGCAGTGCGGTCGGACTTCAGTTTCACGTTGAGGTCAGTGAGGACATTCTTCAGGAGTGGTTTCGGGACGCACCAGAACTGAAAGAAATCATCACCCGCTATGGGGAGCTCAAGCCGGAGCTCTCGTTGCGTGCCGAGCGCATGTACCGAAATTTTGTGGGACTGATAGCCCGAAGGCAGTAGCGTGGCGTTCTATTTAGCGAGTTGGGTGTCATTTCTCTCCGACACGGGAGGGCAAGAAGGACGCGGACTTCTGCTTGGGCCCCTCTGGCCTGACCGCGGCGGGAAGGGGTCCTCTTGAAGGCTTCGGTGGGACGGGCATCTTGCCCGTCATTTACGGACCGACAATCTCGCGTTCCGCGCGGGACTGTCCCACCAGAGAAGCGGTGCGGACCCAGGGCGAAGGCTCATCAGTAAGCGTCCTCAGAAAACCCGCAGCCGTATGTGTATAGCAGTTGCCAAAAATAATGTCCGATTGCGGAGAGAATGATCCCGGTAGGGGCAGACCCGTGGAAAGTGTCTCAAAACTTGCGACTGGCTAGTAATCGTGCTACGAAGACCGCACAATCCGGCTTTGGGTGGCCCGGACGTATAACGTCCAGGCCACCCCGGAACTCGGTGATTCTGGATCGTGCCACGATCCCTGCTGAGAAATGATTTCTGAGACAGTTTCCGTGTGTCTGCCCCTGGGCAAGCGCGCACACACGGGTGCGCCCCTATCCGTGAGTCCTCCTTTCGGTAAGCGCCCTTGCTCATTCGGACAAAACTTTTGGCAACGGATATAAATGGAGTACGTAGCTGTCCTTGCCTCGCCGCAGGAGGGAATCGATCCTGCGAGGGAATTCCCGCGGCGCCGCCCAAAATCGGCCTACGGAGGCCGATGTGTACGTACGAGCCGTCCCCTGGAGCTTTACGGTGAAAAGCATCGACATGGTTTGTGAGAACTGCGATTACTACGAGCCGTGGGAGACTGACGGACCCGTGCTCATGGGCTATCGTCGGCTGCACCCGTACAAAGAGCCCTGGCCGCTCGAAATCAACGGGTCGTGTCGCCGCAACCCTCCAATGATGGTGGCAACCGCGGACCAGGCAGACCCCTTGCCTGCATACCCGCTCTTTCCCTGTGTAAGCAGAAACCACTGGTGCGGCGAAGGACGATGGACCGACCCTGACACCGGCGAACGGTACTTGTGGGGCGATTGGGATGAGTAAGGCGAATGCGTTTTCGAACTGGTGAAATGGGACGGGCCGGCAGGGAGAGGCTGTCTCAAAACCGACTTTCCCGCTTGGCCGGCTGTACGGCGCGGTTCGTGAACCGCCCGAGATCAGGGCGCTTCTCGAAGCGCGCCGTACACGACAAATGGTCTTCTCCACAATTCTGAGACGTTTTCGAGACGCCCGCCCCCACCATAGGTGGTGGCGGGGGACCTCCGTGCCCCTCCTGCGCACTGGCACGCTTCCACACTGAGGTCAAATCCTGGAACGCACCTTGGTATGAATCTCGGGAAAGCCGCCGGTAGGGGCGACCGGCGGTCGCCCTGACGTGGTCACGCGTCGTACGTGCGCTGAAAACGGTACCCCCACGTGTCCACCAACGCCCACGGATCCAGGTGACCCTTCAGAATCATCCGAAACGTGCGGAGCCCGTCCCCCGCGGTGATGGTGGTCCGATGCAACAGGTACGGGTTGCAGCCGGCGTGCTCGAGACCATGGATTGCGGTCGTGGCGAATTCGTATCCCACGGATCGAGCCAGATCGGCGACCGCAGGCGAAAAATCCCTGCTGGTGCCATACGGATATGACAGTCCCCTGGGCCGCGTTCCAAGCTCGTCGGCGATTCTTCCCAGCGAATGGGACAACTCCTCCTCCGCGGCCGCGAGCGGCATCTCGCGCAGGCTTCGGTGGCTGACCGTATGGGATCCAATCGAGAAGCCCGCCCCTGCCACCAGCCTTGTCTGATCCCAGGTGAGAAAGGGCCCTCCGGGCATTTTCACCGCGCCATCCAAAACCCCCGTGACCACGAAGAACGTCGCAGGGACCCGAAAGCGCTCGAGAATCTCTCCCACAAAGGTCGCGGCCTCCGCGTATCCATCGTCAAAGGTCACCGCTAACGCGCGGGGTTGAGGAATCGGTCCCGCTGTAATGCCCCGGACGAGATCCTCCAGTCTCATGACCGGGTGATGGTCGGAGAGAAATGCCATCTGGTCGCGAAAATCGGAAGTCTTGAGTGTATGGGAGTTTTCTGGCCGCTCTGAGACCTTGTGGTAGGTAAGTATGCGAAATCCGTTCCGGAACGAGGATGTACCCCGATAGAGGAGCCCGGCCCCGGACAGGGCCATTCCCCACTCCACCCCCCATTTGAGTGCCCTCTTCAGCGCCCACCGCGCAGTCATCCATCACCTCGGAGGTCCAAACAGACGAACTTTCGTACCAGAGGCGGCGTGCGGGTGTCAAGGGCGGGACCTCGCAAAACGTAACCGTTCATCGGGACCGTTCCAGGAATGAGACAGCGAGTGTCTTGGCCGAGAATCCCCATCCCCTAGCCCCTTCCCCAAGTGTGGGGAAGGGGGACCGGGAGCCCCCTCTCCATACTTGGAGAGGGGGTTGGGGGTGAGGACTCTTGAAGTCGCGGTGAACGATTACCGCAGAACTTAAAGTTACTGATGATAAAATATGATATGATAGATTAATTAATCGATATATCATCTTGACAAAACAGGTTATTATTTGATATAACAATATCTGGCCGGACCGAATCGGCCGCTGAACTCCGTCCACACCTCTACCAGGTGCAGTCGTCCAGTGTGGCAAATTCTTGAGGAGACTTGGCTATGAGAAAACTCGTACTTGCTCTGAGCGTCCTGCTGGCAATGCTCGTGCCGGCCGCGGCGCTTGCCCAGGGAATCGTGCCTTTTGCTCCCGAAGGGCAGCCTCCGCCGGGTGCGGGCTGGATGGCGCCCGGTTATGGTGTTCCGGGCGGCATCCCGATGAACACCAATCAGGCGGGGAGCTTCCTCACCTACGTCAAGCCCGGGTACATGTTGCTCAAGTGGGATGTCCGTTTCCCCGTCCCCAACATCAACCTCAATCCCATCGATGCAGTGGACGCCCAGACCTCGAACAAGGAGTTCGAGGAAATGAACCTGGACCTCAAGGATTCGGGTCTTTGGGTGGGGTTCGCCGGGGTCGAGCTCGATGCGACCGACCAGATAACCCTGTACGGCGAGGCCGCCGCGAACGCGGTGCGGAACAGTATTGTCGAGATGTATGCGGTGGGCCGGTTCACGGACAGCTTCCCGGACTTCGACGCCAACCTCGTCCCGCCCTGGGAATGGACAGCGCGCGATCTTCAATGGTGGATGCTGGACGGAGGCGTCGTCTTCAATCTGTCATCCTTCGCGGGTCTCGAGGTGGGCTTCAAGACCGAGCATTTGGACTTCAAGATGACCAACCCGAGAAACGACACGGAACGCACGGACATCACCGACCCGATCGTCCCCGTGCCGGGCCGTGTCATCTACTGTGACCGAATATGACCGGGCGGCACCGGATACGTGTTATCCGACCCCCTCAGCAAGCTGTGGATTCCCTACATCGGACTCCGTCGTGGAAAGTGCAAGCCGTGTTGTCCGCCTTGTCCTCCTCCGTGCATGCCGCCCATGCGGCCGTGTCAATACACCCCGGGAGCCCCGATGGACCCTGGGGCGGCCTACAGCGCGGCCAACCGCACTTACTTCAACTGGAGGCTGAGAGCAAGTCCCTTCGTGTTCAACGACTTTGAAAACAATCTCACCATTCATTGCTCTAGCGCGCTTCAAACCGAAATTCACCGCACCACCCACTCGTTGAAGGTGAGTAACGGCCAGTTTGTGGAAGGTGAAGTGGATGGGTACTTCTACCTGACCGACAATCTCCGGAGCGGTCTCTTCATGAGGGGAAGCTGGCTGAGGATGGAAGGGACGGGCAAGATGGGCCTCTCGATCATCGGGACGACCCTGGTGGGCCGCACCAAGCAAATTACGGACGCCCTTGGGAACGTGCTTTCGGATGTCCCCATAACTCCGGGAAATAGGGAGATCCCCAATTCCACACTCGTGCAGGCTTCCTATGCGCTCGGCCTGAACTTCGATTATCGCTTCTGATTCTTTCGACCCTCACATTTGCCCCTGACATGAGAACCCGGAGTGCGTCTCCCCCGGGTTCTCGGTATTCTAGGCCAAGTCTCCGCCGTTCCGTTCCTCCGTCCCGGTCCGTCATCTCCACTTTCATAGTGCTCGAAAGAAGACGAAGCGCTGTGTGCGGTCATGTTACCACGGGGTAGGATGTCGAGGCCGCAAGAATTGCCCCCTCAAGAAAGTGCTGGTATCATTGGTGGTCGCAACCGCGTGAAAAGCAAAACGTATCCGCTTCTGTTAAGGTTACTACCTGACGGAGGCGTACGGGATTTTGAAGCGAAAATCGCAGCGAAAGCAGACCCCATCTCCGGGTTCTTAGCGGTCGACCGCGACGGGCGATTGACCCGGAAGGTCCATGGTCTTCCACGTGTCTGTCGCGCAAAGAAACAGGGCACCTGATGGAGAATCAATGAAACATAACCGGGAAAAGATCCTTATCGTGGATGACGAGCCGTACATTACGGAACTGCTCGCTCGCTGGTTCACCATTGAGGGATTTCGGTGCGTCACCGCGTCGAGCGGTGAGGAGGCGTTGGGCTTGCTCGCGGCTGAGACCTTCGATCTGGTGGTAAGTGATATCTCAATGCCGGGGATGACCGGGATCGACCTCCTTAAGACGATAAGAAACCTGTGGAGCGATTCGGCTGTATTGATGGCAACCGCTATCACCGATCGGGAAACCGCGATCCTCGCCCTCCAACTGGGGGCCTACGGGTACAGCATCAAACCGTTCGACCGCAATGAGCTCATGATACATGTGGCGAATGCCCTGGAACGCCGCCGCGTCACGCGACTGATGCGAGAATATGAGCGTGACCTCGAGGAAAAAGTCCGGGCGCGAACCGCACAGGTCCGTCAACGGGAAGAACAGATTATCGTCCGTCTGCTCTCCGCTTCGGGATACCGAGATGACGAGACCGGTGCTCACAGCAGGCGCATCGGTCTCTATTCCGCGGTGATGGCGCGGGAGTTGGGATGGGACGCTCAGGCAGTCGATGATATTCGGATCGCCGCTCCCATGCACGATGTGGGGAAGATCGGCATTCCGGACCGGGTTCTTCAAAAGCCCGGAAAACTCACCCCGGAGGAGTTCGAGATCATCAAGACCCATACGCTCATCGGCGGCACGATTCTCGACGACCCGGACATACCTTTGCTCAGAATGGCCAAGGAAATTGCTCTGGCACACCATGAGAAATGGGACGGCTCGGGCTATCCTTCCGGGCTCTCCGGAGAAGCCATCCCCGAAACCGGCCGCATCGTCGCGGTTGTCGACGTGTACGATGCGCTCGTAAACGACCGGTGCTATAGGCCTGCTCTTCCTGAAGAGGAAGCACTTTCGATCCTGTCCGACGGACGTGGCAAACACTTCGATCCCAGAATGCTGGACCGTTTCTTCGGTTTGCTCCCGCAGTTTCGCCGCATTCGGGAGGAAGTGCGGGAGCAGCACGATGACCGGGGACCCGCGGGTCGTCCTTCCTCCTGAACGCTGAGCAATTCGCCCGTACAGAGGCCGGTTACTACCGATTTTCTCAGGGCGTTCTTCCCAACCCGATATTCCTCTTGGAAAGCACAGTAATTACCGGATGTTGGCCTGAGTCGGTCCATTGCGTCATGTATCGCTGAAGAATTTTATTCTAAATCCTTGGAACATAATGTCTTCTGGAGACTCATATCAGGTGAAGGCTGAAGGATCGGGCATGCCCCTCGGGACGACATTCACGCTACCGCCGGGACGGAAGCCACAATAATCAAAAAGTAGAGCCGCAAACTCAAAGGAGATACCCAATGTCGGGGATGCAACACGCCTCCTCTCCGCAGGAGTGTCAGTACGTCGAAGTCGGCATGTCGGTTGCGTCGAAGGCCGGCACAAGATCGGGCTCACATCGGCAGTCACACTGCAGGAAACCCCAGCGGGCCGAGGATGATACGCTTGCCGTTCAAATCCGACAATTTCAGGCAAGGCCGGATCTCCGGGAGTGTCTCCTTCCGGGAATACTTGGCGGAGTTTCCCGCAAAGCCTGCGAGGGATGGCAACGGCAAGCGACTGCCCGGACCTCGCGCTTTCTGGCGAAGATCAAGTTGGGTCCATGTAAAGGCTGCAAATACTTCTCTGAGGACGCTCGTTCGGACACGACTGCCAGCGGTTGCGCCGTGCCGGAGAGGCCGCTTTGAGAGCCACGGCTATGAATCGCGGCGGGATTTTGCCGAAAACGTCACCGAAAGTCCATCGGGGTGCGCCGGCGTCACTACCAAAGATCGGAAGACCCCGATGCGCCCCTGGGCGTTTCCCCGCGGCCCGCGCGGCCACGGGATGACTCTCCCGAGCGTTTCTGAAGGATGAGGGCGCGTAGGTCTCCCTTGGGATTGAGGCTGAGCGCTTCGCGGTAGCTTTCGGCCGCGGCGGCAAATTCCTTCTGCAATTCCAGTATTCGTCCCAGGTGATAATGGGCTTCGGGATCGCGGGGATCGGCCCGAGTCGCCTGGATGAAGTCAGTTCGGGCCTTCTTCAGGTCCCCCTTCTGCTCGTATGCGAGTCCTCGCTGGGTAAGGCACCCCCGAAGGGTGGGGCAGAGCCGCACGGCTGCGTCGAAGTCCAGCAGAGCGGCGTCGGTGTCACCGGACTTCACTCTCAGCAGTCCTCGGCTGAAATAGGCCTGAAAGAACGCGGAGTCGAGCTCGATAGCCCTCGAGTAGAGCCGCTCTGCTTCGCGGACCGCTCCTGCCCTCGACCGGTCGTTGGCCAGATGCCAACAGCCAACCGCTGAAGATGTCTGGGGTCTGAGCCGGGATTGGAGCACCGCGATGGAAAACTCGAGGTTCTCGCGCCGAGCCGGACGCGGGTCCAATCGAAGCGCCCGCTGGTAAAGCGGGACCGCTTCAGCGAATTTCCCTTGTTGTTCATAGAGCGCGGCGAGATTCTCCGCGGCAGCGTAGTTCTTCGGGTCAATCTCCAGGGCCTTCTGGAAATCCTGTTCCGCCTTTCGAGGCTGATTGACCATCTCGTATGCCATCCCTCGCGCTGCAAACAGAGAACTGTCTCCCTGCGCCTGCCTTATCGCCAGTGAGTACAACCGAACCGCTTCACCGAAGCGGTTGTCCCGGTAGGCACGTTCCGCATCGCCCACGAGGGAAGCAGATCCCACGTCCGATCGGCCGGCGAGGTCCTCCGCGGACGCGACCACCAGAAACGCAGTCACGGCAAGCAGACAGCTCAAGACGAGTCGGAGACTGACGCTGCGATCTGTGGGCATCGTCAAAAAGAGGTTCATGATTTTGGACCGCGCAGACTTTTCTTGGCCTTGGCCACCACAATTTGATACAACACGCGTGAGGTGTAGGACAAGGGCAAGTTGGAGAAGATGACGGAATCATTCCTGGGTCGCGACGCCCGCGTGGTTCCTGTAGAAAGGCGAATGCAGGGGGAGACCTTATTGAAAAAATGGTCTTCCCCCGCGTCTCTTCTAAGAAGCTCCAAGTATATTGCCGGCTTCTGTCGGTCGGGATTTGGCCGTTCCCAACCCTGACGCGGGTGCAAGGGTAGCATATTCATTCTTCGTCATGCCCGACAGGAGGCATGGATTATCAGAGGAGAATTCCCTTCGATGCGACCAGACATCGGCAGCAGTGTACGCGAGTCCTTTCGGGTAGTGCTTTCCCTGATCATGGCCGCGTTGTTCCTCGGTCTTGGCACGACCTCCCTGAGGGCCGCCCCTCCTGAGAGTGAGGCTCCCAAGCGCGCCGAGCTCCGCGTAGTCATCCACTGTTCGGCCAAGGTCCTGCAGTTGTGGCATCACGCGGAGCTCGTCCGCGAGTATCCCATCGACGTGGGAAAGGGCGGAATCGGAAAAACCAGAGGCGGGGACCACAAGACTCCGGTCGGAGACTATGAAATTAGCTGGATGGCGTCCCGCAATTCGACAAAAGGATACCGAATACTGGACCGGAGAAGCTGGTGCAGAGGAAACCGCTTTATCGACGCCCCGAGTGGGCCGAGCCTCGAGAAATTGTGGAGCGAGCCGTACGGCGGAGACGAAGCGACGGTCATGAGTATCGATTACCCCAGCGCAAGGGACAGAGCCCGGGGATTCACCGGCGAGTGCATCCACATCCACGCTGACAAGCGCCTGGTCAATGGTGAGCTTACCAAATCGTACGGTTGCATCCATATGTTTCCAAGAGACGCTATGGAGCTCTACGAGATGGTGGAGGTCGGAACGCCGGCAAAAATCCTGCCCTAGGTGTGTTTCGCTGTCCCCGTCCTCGCCCCCCCCCATCAAAACCATTTCCGGCATCTGTGAAAAAATTCCTTGCCTCACGATTCGCTGCGGACTAGAATTGTTGACAAACTCACTAAAGATTGAGGAGGGGGCCATGGCGGCAATCAGGTGCTGGGAGTTCCAAAGATGCGGAAGAGAGAAGGAATGCCCCGCATACCCCAAGCGCGGCTTCGACTGCTGGAACGTGGCAGGGACACTCTGTCGAGGGCAGAGGCAGAGTGGGTACGATCAGAAGGTTTTCGACTGCCGAAGCCAGTGTCGGTTCTACGAGGGCGTGATGCTCGGTTCCATAAAATTAATAGATGACGAGCCATAATGAACTCTACCAACGCGGTTTCGACGGACCCATTCCTTCCTGAATCTTGTCGAACCGTTTCGGCCGGGGCTCTTTCGGGGCTTCGGACGGCTCAGCGAGGCGCTCTTGGCGCCCCTCTCCGAAGCGAAGCGCCGAGTGCTCATCGAAGCTGAGGGCTTTCAGTGTTCGTTGCCCTCTCCGTCGCCATGCCTTATCTCATGAACAGAGGTTCAGGAGAAAGGAGTGGGCCCATGACTGAGGACCGTTATACACCCACAAGAGTAGAGTGGCTCATGCTGAATATGCAAGCCAAGGCGCCCATGTTGCTCTCGCAGATGCGGATGTTGCAAGGCGCCAAGGAAGTCGACGATGTGAGGGTTTTCTTTGAGGCCAAGGATCCCGACACGGTTGTCGTAGTCGTCAGACACCTCGCTACGGTGCCCGGAGAGGTCGTGAAGTTTCTCACCGCTGAGCTGGGCCGGGAAATCACGGAGCTCGCCGCGCGTCACGGCTGGGATGGAGGGATCAAGACAGAATGGGACGTGCGATGACACCAGGCGGGAGCAACAACGAAGGATGAAAGGGCTGTGCGGAGACATAGATTCCGAATTTCACCGAGGCAGGTCCGGCGGCCTCAAATGTGCCCGAAGGGCCGATATATTTGAAGTTTCTCATGAAAGTCGTCTCGGAGTAGCAACCAACTGCGGGGCCGCGTATGGGGAGGATTGGAGGGGAGATGAGTCTCCCTCCAAATTATGGTGCATTGATGCGCTCTTCACTTCCCGTCTCCGGGGCGGAGCCACGGAGTGTTTACCGAAGCCGAGGACTTTCATGGTTCGTTGTGCCCGATACTGGGCATGAAGGTTTTTGGGAGGGGATGCGGGGGAAGACTTTCTTCAAAAAGGTCGCCCCCGCAGGCCGCTTTCATGAGAAGCCCTAATATATTGGCGGTTTAGTGAGGAAGGTCGCCTTTCATGGCTTCTGTTTGAAAATGGATGACAAGGGGATCGATGACGTCGTCCAAACTTCCGTCGAGAACGCTGTCCAGTTTGTAGAGCGTCAGGCCGATGCGGTGGTCCGTGACCCTGTTTTGCGGGAAATTATACGTTCGAATTCGTTCGGAGCGGTCTCCCGAACCGACCTGGCTCTTCCGTTCTTTGCTAATTTCGGCTCGTCGCTCGGTTTCCATGCGGTCGAGAAGTCGCGCCATCAAAATCTTCAGTGCTTTGGCCTTGTTCTTGTGCTGGGACTTCTCGTCCTGACATGTCACCACGAGATTTGTCGGCAGATGGGTGACCCGTACGGCCGAATCGGTGGTGTTCACACTCTGGCCACCCGGGCCGGAGGAGCGGTACACGTCGAATTTCAGGTCCTTGGGGTCGCAGTTCACTTCAACGTCGTCGGCCTCCGGGAGGACGGCCACCGTCACGGCCGAAGTGTGGATCCTGCCCTGCGACTCGGTGGTCGGCACGCGCTGGACCCGATGAACGCCGCTTTCGTATTTCAGCCGGGAATACGCGCCGGCGCCGTGAATCAAGGCTATGAGCTCCTTGATACCGCCTGCCTCCGCCATGGAAGAGGACATGATCTCGACGCGCCAACCTCGGGATTCCGCGTATCGGGAGTAGATCCGGAAGAGGTCGGCAGCGAAGAGGGCCGCTTCCTCTCCGCCGGTTCCGGCTCGGATTTCGAGAAAGGTGTTCTTGGAATCGTTGGGATCTTTGGGCAGAAGCAGCAGGTTGAGCTTTTTCTCGATTGTGGCCTGGCGCTCTTTCAGCTCGGGGAGATCGTCCCAGGCGAGACCGACAAGCTCCGGGTCTTCGCCTTCCTGGATAATGGCTTCCAGTCCTTCAATTTCCTGTATCACGTGGCTCAAAGCTCGATAAGCTTTTATAATGTCGGATAAATCTGCTTGTTCCTTCGAAATTTTTTTCAGACGGTCCAGGTCCGAGGTGACTTCCGGACTGGAAAGCTCCCGGTCAAGCGCTTCATAGCGCTGATTCAATTCTTCCAGTTTTTCGATAACTTGCATGAATCTCTATCAGGCCGATTTTTCCGATCTAGCCCAAAGCTCCTCTTTCTCCAAGGTTTTTTTCAGCGCAACGAGAGCGACCTCTATCTGATCGTCGCTCGGCTCCCGCGTCGTCAGTTTCTGGAGCCACATCCCAGGAAGGAGCAGCGTGTTGAGAACGGGATTATTATACTTCTGGCTGATCCGAATGATCTCATAGGAGCAGCCTGCAATGGGAAGCATGAGAGCTATCTTCACCGCAATGTAGAACACGTTGGTCAAGATTTTGCTTCCCAGAAAATCCTTTGGCAGCAGGGGAAACACCGCGGTGAAGAGAAAGATGCTAAAGACGAGCACCAGCAGCAGAAACGCCGTCCCGCAGCGGGCGTGGAGAGTCGGATGCTTCCGGGCGTTCTCGACGGTGAGCTCTTCACCTTTTTCGTAAGCGTGAATGGATTTGTGCTCGGCCCCATGGTACTGGAACACACGGCGGATCTCTTTGAGCAGTGAGATCAGGGCGATGTACCCCACGAAGATGCTCACCTTGATGATGCCGTCGATCAGGTGGAACCAAACGCTCCTGACGCCCAGATCCGCGCCGGCGAGCGCCCCTACGCCAAGGGTTGCCAAATGCGGTATCACCACGAAGAGGAGAACTGCTCCACCCAGAGCCAGGGCAATGGTCCCGCCCAGCGCCCATGGCCCGAGCTTCTCTTCTTCTTCGCCGAGCGCCTCCTGGGCGGAATAGGTCAGAGCCTGGATACCGTTAAAGAGTGCTTCATACAGGACGATACACCCGCGGAGGATGGGCTTCTTCAGGAGAGGCCACTTCTCCATAGGTGAGTACCATCGATCCTCGCGCACCGACAAGCCGCCGTCGGGCCTGCGCACCACAACGGTAAAGGTCTTGGGGGCCCGCATCATGATCCCTTCGATGACCGCCTGTCCCCCGACCCTGATTTGCTGCTGCCCGCCTTCTGGGGAATCGTTGCGTACTATCATTGGGTTATGCCAATCCTGCCCACTGGAAGCTGCCTTGGAGCTCGCCATGGCGAATAGTGCGTGTCCTCGGAAGAAGAAGCCGCCGCACACGGCAATGCCTTCCCGGAATTCGGGGGCAAGCCGCGATCCGGTGGCCGTCGCTTTGAAACCGCGCCGGAGAGCAGCGAGTCCCATGGCCTCTCGGCTACCTGAATCGACAATTCGCGGCAGCGGGCCCTGTGCCGGGTGGCCTATTTCTTCGCGGGGGCCTTCTCTTTTTTCGGACGCGCAATTTTTGGAATTGCGGGCTCTGCCGCCTTGCGCTTGGAGACTTTAATGGGTTTCTTCCCGGTAGATACCGGCTTGTCAGCGTATTTCTTCATAAAGCGCTCGACTCTTCCCGCGCTGTCGATGAGCTTCTGTTTGCCCGTAAAGAACGGATGGCACGAAGAGCAGATCTCCAGCTTGTATTCGGCCTTTAGGGACCGTGTCTGGACCTCGGCGCCGCACGCGCACCTGAAGACCGTATCCTGAAATTCAGGGTGGATTCCCTTTTTCATGTTCATTCCTCCATCGACTACCTTAAACAGGACAATTTACCACAGTTGCGGTTCCGAACAAAAGAGAAAATGAGACCGCCCCTCGATGCGCCGTCCGGCTGCGTGTCGATCTTCCTCGCGTCGAAGCAGGGGCCGGGCCGGCTATCTGTTCATGACTTCGAGGAATTCCCGGTTTGAATCCGTCTGCATGATCTTGTCGAGGAGGAATTCCATCGCGTCCACCGAGTTCATGTCCGCAAGAAGCTTTCTCAGGAGCCAGATCCTCTGCAAGTCCTGCTGTGACACCAGGAGCTCCTCTTTGCGGGTGCCCGAACGATTGATGTCGATGCACGGGAAGATGCGTCGTTCGAGGAGACGCCGGTCAAGATGGATCTCCATGTTTCCCGTTCCCTTGAACTCCTCGTAAATGACCTCGTCCATCTTGCTGCCCGTGTCGACGAGCGCGGTCGCGATGATGGTGAGGCTGCCGCCTTCCTCAATGTTTCGAGCAGCGCCGAAGAATCTCTTGGGGCGATGGAGGGCGTTGGAGTCCACACCTCCGGAGAGGATCTTGCCGCTGGGGGGGACAACGGTATTATGGGCCCGAGCCAGTCGCGTGATGCTGTCGAGCAGGATCACCACGTCCCGCTTGTGCTCGACGAGCCGCTTGGCCTTTTCGATTACCATGTCCGCTACTTGGACGTGCCGCTGCGCAGGTTCGTCGAAGGTGGAGGATATGACCTCTCCCCGGACCGAGCGCTGCATGTCCGTGACTTCCTCCGGCCGTTCATCGATCAAGAGGACGATCAGATAGATCTCCGGGTGGTTGATGGTCATGCTGTTGGCGATCTGCTGGAGGAGAACGGTCTTCCCGGCCTTGGGAGGCGAAACGATCAGCGCGCGCTGTCCCTTGCCGATGGGTGTGAGCAGGTCCATGACCCGCATGGAGTATTTCGTGGCGCCGATTTCCAACTTCAGCCGCTCCTCGGGGTAGAGGGGCGTCAGGTTGTCGAACAGGACTTTATCTCGAATAGTTTCGGGGTCCTGGCCATTAATCCCTTCGACCTTCAGCAGGGCGAAATAGCGCTCCGTGTCCTTCGGCGGCCGAATATACCCGGAAATGGTGTCGCCGGTCCTCATGTTGAAGCGCCGGATCTGGCTGGGCGAAACATAGATGTCATCCGGACCGGGCAGGTAATTGTAATCGGGGGCCCTGAGGAATCCGAAACCGTCAGGCAAGCACTCCAGGACGCCTTCGCCCCTGATGGGCGCTTCCTTCTCGTTTTGCTGGACAGCCTGGAGTATGGCGAAGATCAACTCCTGTTTGCGCATGCTGCTGGCTCCCTCGACATCGAGGGAATTGGCAATGGACAAGAGTTCACTGACCTTCTTTTCCTTGAGTTCTGCAACGTCCATGGGAGCTCCTGGGTCCTGGTATCTCGCGCGGGGGGACAAATTTTTTTTGGGTATCATGTTTGAAGATTTTTTTCATGACGGGTCGATCAACGTACAGCATTGCCGGCGTTCAGCCTGGCCCCGACCCTTCAGATGTTGTTCCTCGGATGGAATAGATGCTCCTGGGGGGGAGTTGTCATCGCGGTTGTCAATTAATTAATCAACCGCAGTGGGTCTGTCAAGGGTTTTGTTTGCCCAGAATCCGCCACCTCATTTTCCGGGGGATCGTTTGAAGTCTCGTCGGACCGTAAATTCCCCCTTGATGATGTCCCCCGTCCGTGCGAATCGGGCTTCGTGGCACGTGTGTCAGGTTCG
>Ga0172371_10001561_pt1 | contig 36463 bp, 34 predicted proteins | sample Lak12m_FD_114543 | JGI IMG/M metagenome (GOLD analysis project Ga0172371, IMG submission 114543) | Freshwater microbial communities from Kabuno Bay, South-Kivu, Congo - kab_022012_12m | ecosystem: Environmental > Aquatic > Freshwater > Lake | place: Democratic Republic of the Congo: South-Kivu... | reverse complement strand
TATCATTTTCTCTATCATTTTTCTTTCCATGAAATTAATCTGTTTCATAGGCCACTTGGGTTAGATGATATTTGGTTATATCCATTCTATCTCAAGTGGTCGGTTTTATTTTAGAACCTGCGTTGTTGCATATTTATTATTGCAAAAAGCTTAATTTCGAACAACTATAAACTATTATATCAGGCAAAGTTAAAATTTTCTTAAATTCGGCGTGGGTGGATTTGCGTGGTTGATGGAATTGTTGTGCTTGTGTGTGCACGTGCACACTTTTTGTGCCAAATTTTGGCTCAAGAAAGCCGTTTTAATTTCAGGATCGATAGTGCATAAATTATTGACAGGGGCTCATTATGCTTTCAAGGCCAGATCCCTTAAATATTCTGAGATTGTTTGATAACCCTTTTTGCAGGCTTTTTCGAAGATTTTCTTCTTGTCTTCTGTACTTAGACGAAATCTGATGATTTCCGCTTGGCCTTTTTTGTATTTCTTTTCAGCTAAAATTAGATTTGGCAGGTCTGTAAGTAAATCTGATAGATCTTCTTTCAAAAATTCTTGTGAAATATTGGCGGCTTTGCATTCAAAAAAGATAGTTTTTTCATCAATTTTTTTCAAAGTGTAGAAGTTTTTTTTATTGTTTAGGGTGATGAAATGTTTAGAGATCATATAATTTTTTGATTAATTTTGCTGCGTAGATTTTATAGAATTTTTTGCAATCGTTGTTATGAATAGGAATTATCAGATCAAATTTTACTTTTTGGTGTTTGAATTTTGCATGGCTGCCTTTGGCACTGATCTTTTCAAAGCCTAAATATAATAATAATTTTTCAATTTCAATGTATTTGAGGCTTGGTGGGTGATTTAAGAATTTATCGAGTAGTTTGTCGTAACTGGTCATCAGGGTTGTAGTTACATTATATATAAATGTAGCTATAAAATCAATATTGAAAATTTACAGCTAAAAATACTTTAAACTGCAAACATTAAATTTTCTTAAATTTTTTCTAAAATCGGCTGATGAGGAGTTGTGTGGAGTGGGGGAATATGTTGGATTGGGTTTTCGGAGCGCTCCGAACCTGGATAATGGTGATTAGATACAAAATAGTTGCGTGTATGATAAATAATGATGAGAGTGAAGTTGCGATATATGGCTAAATATTGTAGTTTTATTGTGTCGTTATTGTTTATAAATTAGTATGAAAAACTTTATTAAGTTTTTGCTTTTGATGGTTTGTGTAGTATTTATTGGTTGTGAAACTATTGAATCTATAACATCTGTAAAATCGGATAAAATTGATTCTAGTGAGAATGCTAATTATAACTTGGTCCAGCTTGCTGAGTTTAGAGAAAAATGTTCAGAGCAAATTTTAAAAGCTAAGGATCTTTTTATTGAGGACGAATTGGATCGCATGAGGGAATCTGAAAAAATGTTTGGTGGCAATACAAGTTATGAAGTTACTTTTGATATCCCAAAAGTTCATTTTAACCAGAAGATGGCTAAATGCTTAATGTCTTTGAATGAAATGTCTAATGATCCTTCAATCCTTTTGAATGATACTTCTTTTGTTATAGATGCTTACTAAAATAAAATTATTTTGGAGTGTAACTATTATAAGCCTAAATTTTCTGATAAGCCTGGAACTCAAGGAGCAACGATGTGCTTTAATGGAAAATATGCAGCAGGTAATGGTATTTCCTTAGAGGAATTTAATAAGCTTTTTGCTTCATACATGTCAGATTAAGTTTTTTATTTGAATATCTTTGAATGATTGGATGTTTTGCCAGATTTTTTTACTTTGCAGATTCATTTTTTTTGATTTGTTGAATTGCTAAGTGAAAACGTGCAATTTCAAAATGGTAGTTGTTTTCAATCATATATTTGAATATTTTCTCTATTTCTATGCCTTTTAGTTTTGTAATTCTTTTATCACTGTTTTTATCTGGTTGAAAATTTTGTTGTAATAATAAATATTCTAGGTCTTCATCTATATTTATAGTGTATGTTTTATCGTTGGCTGTATATTGCCACTGTCTTGGATTTTCGGTTGTTGTTATGAGCATCATTATTAATTATAAATTACTTTTTCCCCTTCTTATCCTTTTCATCTACCACCTCAGCTTCTACTGGTTCGTCGGCTTTCTTGTCTTTGTTATAGACTTTTACGCCGTCGTCGGAGGAAGTGGAATTTTCTTTTGTAGGCTCGCCTTGCTCGCCAGAGGCGCTCGCTTTGCTCGCGCTGTTGTACATTTCTGCACCCACCTTCTGGATTTCTCCGCTAAGTGCGTCATAAGCTTTATTAATTTCTTCGGCCTTCGCCTCCTTGTTTTCCAAAATCTTTTTCAAGTCGGCGATCTTGTCTTGGACAGGTTTTTTCACGGCGTCGGAAACTTTATCTCCGGCATCTTTCAGGGTTTTTTCGGATTGGAAAATGAGAGATTCGGCTTTGTTTTTCACTTCGATAATGTCTTTCTTTTTCTTGTCTGCTTCGGCGTATTTTTCGGCTTCCTGCTTCATCTTTTCGATATCTTCCTTGCTCATGTTGCTACTGCCGGTGATAGTAATATGTTGTTCTTTTCCGGTTCCTTTATCTTTCGCGTGGACGTTCAAAATACCGTTTGAATCGATATCCAAAGTCACTTCAACTTGTGGCACGCCACGAGGCGCAGGTGGAATTCCGTCCAAAGTAAATTTGCCAAGAGATTTATTGTCGATTGCCATAGGTCTTTCGCCCTGAGTGATATGCACTTCCACGGATGGTTGATTATCAGCGGCGGTAGAGAATACCTGAGATTTGCTTGTAGGAATGGCGGAATTTCTTTCGATCATAGGAGTGCTTACGCCGCCTAAAGTTTCGATACCGAGAGTGAGCGGTGTCACGTCCACGAGCAAAATATCTTTTACGTTGCTGTCGCCTTGGAGAATTCCTCCTTGGATACCAGCACCGAGCGCTACAACTTCATCAGGATTTGCTCCACGAGTCGGTTCCTTGCCGAAAATTTCTTTCACTTTTGCCTGTACGGCTGGCATACGAGTCATACCTCCGACGAGAATTACTTCGTCGATGTCGCTTTCAAAAAGTTGAGCGTCTTTCATGGCAAGACGGCATGGTTCCTCACACATTGAGACCAAATCGGCAACTAAATCTTCCAATTTTGAACGAGTCAATTTCGCTTCAAAGTTTTTCGGACCATTGGCGTCGACTGTAAGATAGGGGAGAGAAATTGTAGTTTCATGCAAATTTGAAAGTTCGATTTTTGCCTTCTCTGCGGCTTCTTTGATACGTTGAATAGCCAACTTGTCTTTGGACACGTCGATACCTTGTTCCTTTTTGAACTCGGCGATAATCCAATCCATGACACGGCGATCGAGGTCGTCACCACCGAGCTGAGTGTTGCCATTCGTAGATTTTACTTGGAAAACTCCTTGTCCGATTTCAAGAATGGAAATATCGAAAGTACCACCACCAAGGTCGAACACGGCGATTTTTTTGTCGCCGCCTTTTTTGTCGATACCGTAGGCGAGAGCGGCTGCTGTCGGTTCATTGATAATTCTTTTAACTTCGAGACCGGCGATTTGTCCTGCGTCTTTTGTGGCTTGTCTCTGCGCGTCATTGAAGTAGGCCGGAACTGTAATGATAGCTTCTTTTACTTCTTCACCGAGATAGGCTTCAGCGTCAGCTTTCAGTTTTTGGAGAACCATGGCGGAAATTTCCGCAGGGCGGCGTTCTTTTTCATCAAGCACGATTTCCACTTCGCCACTTTTTCCTTTTACGCATTTATATGAAACTTTTTTAATATCTTCAGCGCATTCATCAAATTGACGACCGATAAAACGTTTGGCGGAATAAATTGTGTTGTCAGGATTTGTCGCGGCTTGATTTTTTGCGGCTACACCGATGCGGCGTTCACCGTTTTTGATTGCTACAACAGATGGAGTGGTACGTCCACCTTCCACATTTGGGATTACAATGGCTTCGCCACCTTCCATTACTGAAACGCAAGAGTTTGTAGTACCGAGATCGATTCCGATTATTTTTGACATAAAAGTTTTGAATTTAAAATGCTTAGCACTCGAAATTATAGAGTGCTAAATAAAAGGGGTCAAGAGAAAAATATTCATTTTAATATGAGCCCGAGCGTATTCCGCTATAGATGATAAATCCGACTATAATGAGGATTATCATCATTGTAATAAAGATGGCGATTTTATGGGAAATCTTGAGGGTTTTTTCGACTACTGGCATTCCGCCGAAACCGATGAATTTGTCGTGATAATCTTTGGAAATGGTTTCTATCATTTTCATGCAGGTTTCATCACCGGTGTTTAAGGAAATGCGCAAAACTTTGCGCTTGCCGTCTTCGTTGTAAGTGATGATCATTTGACCAAAATGACTTTTTGGAATTTCTGAAAGTTTTTTGTTTAATTTTCCTCCCATGTTGAAGCCGCTGCGGGCGATTGATTGGCCAATAATTCCGCCAAGCATTTGTCCGATGACTACTTTACCCATGGCTGTAAATCCCAGTCCTATGCCGATGATGGAGTGGGCGGGAATTGTTTTGCCGTCAAACGTTATGGCTTCTTTGGTCACGTCAATTTCTACATGTACCAAGGCTTGTGTGTAATTGAATTTTGGCATAGGGGAAAAGGATAAGAATAAAGATTTTTTCAATGCTATTCGTCTCGCGACGCTCGCTGCTGCTCGGCTTCGCGGAACTGCAATGCCAGCTCGTTTCACTCGCCGCTGCCTACTTTTACTTTTGCGTGTCTGATGACGCGATCGCCGAGCATGTAGCCTTTTTCCAATTCTTCGACGACGGTGTCTTTAGGTCCGGGACCCTCCGCCAAAGCTTCATGTAAATCTGGATTAAATGGCTGATTTAAGGATTCAATTGGCTTCATGCCGGATTCATTTAAGACTTTGTGTAACTGAGTGGCACACATTTCAATTCCTTTGAACCATTCTTCCGCGCCTTGTGGAACGTGTTGTTTGGCACGGTCGAGGTTATCGGTGATGGGGATAAGATCGCGAATAAGATCGGCATTGGCCATGGTGATGATTACGCGACGTTCTTCTTCCTGGCGACGTTTGAAGTTTTGAAAATCGGCCATGGTGTGTTTGGCGAGTTCGGTCATGGAAGTTAATTCCGCCTGGAGCTTGGAAATTTCTTCTTCAGTGGCTTGATTAGATTGTTGGGTTTGCGCAACTTTTTCTGCTTCAGCTTTATTTTGAGCTTCTTGAATTTTTTTTGCGAGATCGTCGATTGGTTGATCTTTATCTTGTTGTGAATTTTGGTCGGTCATTGTTGTTGTTTTAAAGTGTGCCCGGGCACAGATTTGTGATGATTTTGCGGCTTGAATAAGCTATTCTATTTGTTATTCAGCAACTTCTTGATTTCTTCCAAGAGTACGATGTTGTATGGATAATTCATGCGTTTCGGTCCGAGGATTCCGAGGTGTCCTACGAATCCATCATCCTCATATTTTGTGACAATGATGCTGCAACTTTGAATTTGCGGCAAGATATTCTCTTCGCCGATAAAGGTGCGTACGGAGTCGTCTACGGAGAAAGTGGAAAGAGTATTGATGAAATTGTCGCCGCGTTCGAGAACTTCGATTACTTCACTGGCTTGCACGCTGTTTTGAGAAAATTCCGGCTGGCGTAAAACGTTAGACATTCCCAGGAAAAATGTATGTGGATTGTCTGGGGTGGTGGCGAAGCTCACGCAATTTGTGGAACGGGCGATCAAAGAAACGGCGTCGTAAAGTCTCTCACGTACTTTTTCCGCGCGGTATTTTTCGCGAATAGTTTTGAGTGCTTGGATGGCTTCCTGACGCGCTTTTTTGTAGTCGGCCATTTCGTCGACAAAGAGGCGATAACCCTTGTCCGTAGGAATACGGCCGGCCGAAGTGTGAGGTTGATAAATATAACCTTCTTCTTCCAGGGTCATCATGTCATTGCGAATAGTCGCAGGGGAGACGTGAAATTGATAGCTTACCAAAATAGTATTGGACCCCACGGGTTCCGCTGTTTCGATAAAATGATTGATGATGGCTTGCAGGACTTTTTTCTTGCGTTCTTCGGACATGGGATATGGTTGTTCGCTCGTGTTTATTAGCACTGCGTATTATATAGTGCTAATTACATTTTGTCACCAACGATTTTCACGAGGTCGACCAAGCGATTTGAGTAGCCCCATTCATTGTCGTACCAGGAGAGAACTTTGACCAAATTTCCGCCGATCACTTCAGTGGAAAGACCATCAACGATTGAAGAAAGTGGACATTTTTTATAGTCCATGGAAACAAGTGGTTCGTCGCTATAGCCGAGGAATCCGCTCATTTTATTGCCGGCAGCTTCACGCATTTTCTGGTTTACCTCGTCGACAGTTGTCTCTTTTTTCACGGTAACGGTGAGGTCGGTGAGAGAAACCGTAGGCGTAGGAACACGAATGGCGAGGCCGTTTAATTTTCCTTTTAACTCAGGTAAAACTTCGCCGATTGCTTTAGCTGCGCCGGTAGAAGTAGGAATCATGGAAAGTCCCGCAGCGCGTGCGCGACGAAGGTCTTTGTGTGGCAAGTCGAGAATTCTTTGGTCGTTGGTATAAGAGTGAATTGTGGTCATCAAACCTTTTTCGATTTCAAAATTATCATTGAGAACTTTGGCGATTGGTGCTAAACAGTTTGTGGTGCAGGAGCCGTTGGAGATAATATTGTGTTTTGCGGCATTATATTTGTCATCATTTACTCCGAGAACAACTGTGAAATCCATTTCTTTTCCCGGCGCGCTGACGATTACTTTTTTTGCGCCGGCTTTAAGGTGTTTTTCAGCACCCGCGCGATCGGTAAAAAAGCCCGTGGATTCTATTACCAAATCAACTCCCAAAGCTTTCCATGGTAATTTTTCCGGATCTTTTTCGGCCAATACTTGATATTCTTTGCCGTCTACGACAAGGCTGTTTTCTTTTGCTTCGATGTGAGCGTCGAGCACGCCGTAGTTTGAATCATATTTTAAAAGATGAGCGAGAGTTTTTGCGTCGGTGAGGTCGTTTATGGCGACTATATCAAAATAATTTTTCATCATGTTGATGTGAAAAACCTGGCGACCGATACGTCCGAATCCGTTGATTGCGACTTTGAGCTTCATATGGGTAAGGGTAAGAGAATAATTTTCTACTGCAATATATACTTTTTTTGCCGAGAATTGAAAATGGAATTGTCTTAAGGAGCTTTTTCATTGCTTTTTTGTTTTAAATAAGCCATTTTGGTTTTTGAATTATGATTTTAAAAATAACTGACAATCAGGCGCTAATGAAAGCAGTGGAGGTTTTGAAAGCTGGTGGAGTGGTGATGCATCCGACGGAAACTTGTTATGGTTTGGCAGTGGATGTGCGAAATCCGCAAGCTATTGAGAAATTGTATAAATTAAAAGGACGTGACGCGGCTAAGCCAGTGAGTATTTTGGTGAGTGATTTGGGAATGGCAAAAAAATATGGAGAATTTTCCAAGGAGGCTTTAAGGCTTGCCGATCAGTATTGGCCGGGGCCGCTAACAATTTTGGTGCCGAGAGTGGATGGTAAAAGTCAGGCGTTTGTAGGGATAAGATGCGCAGATCATGAATTTTCTTTGGAATTAGTGAAGGCTTTCGGTTCGGCAATTACTACGACCAGTGCCAATCTTGCGGGTAAGGAGCCTTTATACGAAGCGAATGTTGAGGTTTTTGGCGATTTGGCTAAGGAAATTGATTTGGTGATTGACGGGGGAAGGATTCCGGCGAGAAGACCGTCTACTATAGTGAAGGTAGTGGATGATAAGGTGGAGCTTGTAAGGGAGGGGGCAGTGAAGGTGAACTGCGCAACACTTTTGGTCTAAAAGTTGAGTTCGTATAAGCAGCCATCAACACTTTGATTTTAAGAGTCGAACGACTTACTTAAGCCAAAAATTGAGGTTAAAAGTGTGCGTGCGCATCGCGAAGCATCCCCTTGGGGGACAGATTTTTGTGCGAACTTTTTTGTGCGACAATTCTAGAAGAAGTAATGCCAAATGCTGGTCAGGGATTCGAAGCCGGCAGTGATTAACAGTGCGGAAACGATAGTTCCGGCGGTTACTATTAAAACTGTTTTCCAATAATTTATTCCAAGCAGGTAGGCTATCACGCCGCCGGTGATATTTCCGCTGCCCGGTAAGGGAGTGGCTATATAAATGAAAATTCCCCAAGCTCCATATTTTTGAAATCTATGGAAATGGGCTTCGCGGGTTTTATTGAAAAAGTTTTCCATGAAGTGGTCGATGCGTTTTGAAAGACGTCGAAGTAAAGTGGACACGGGTCCTAAAAGATAGAGAATAATTAAAGCCGGTAATAAATCTCCGACTAAGGCGAAGAATAGTACTTTATGAATGGGGAGGTGCATACTCATTCCCAGAGGAATGGCCAGTTTTAAATTGAGGTATGGAGTTGCCCCGGCTAGGAAGATCTTGAAGTATCTCGACATAGGTATAAAAATAGGTGCTTTTATTTAACTATGGAAAGGGATTTTGGTAAAGGTTTTCTTCGCTCGCGGCTGTTGTGCAAAAAAGATATACAACAGAAATATTTTTGTTCAATAGGAAAAATCGCTTTGCGATTTTTCGCATTGTTAAGCCGTGTAGTGGTGTATTTGAGTCGTGTTTGTATAGTATTTTTGTACTTCATGGATCTTCGGATCTTGACCGTAAATGACTTATTGTTTATTTTTAAAGACAAGTTAGGTGTAAAAAAGTTATACACACCATGTGCACAACTTTTGAACACTAGATCATTGAATTGGCTTATGGATCATGTGTCTGTTCTCAAGGATGATGTGCAAAAGTACTTGGGACTAAAAAATGGAGATGTGGTGGTAGATGCGACTTTGGGACTTGGCGGACATTCTTTGGATATTCTAAAGAAGATTGGTCCTAAGGGTGTACTTATGGCTTTCGAGCAGGATGAAAGAAATCTGAAGGAAGCCAAGAAGAGATTGAAGGATTATGAAAAGCAAACAGTTTATTTTAAAGATAATTTTCGTTACTTAAAAAGTAGGGTTACTGGAAAGATTGATGCGATTTTGTTTGATTTGGGTCTTTCTTCGCCTCATGTGGATGATGCCGAAAGAGGATTTTCCTTTATGAAAGATGGTCCTCTCGATATGCGTTTTGATCAGAGTAATAAATTGACGGCTGAAATTGTCATTAATACTTACTCCGAGGAAGCGTTGGCGGACATTTTTTACCATTATGGAGAGGAAAGATTATCTCGCAAATTGGCACGAGCGATTTGTACGGATAGAAAAAACACACCATTTACTTCGACTGTACAGCTTGCGGGGCTCATCGAAAGAGTTCTGGCTGTAAAGAAGCATGGCAAGGTTTTCAATCCGACGGCAAGAATTTTTCAGGCGATAAGAATTGAAGTGAATGATGAGCTGAATGTTCTCAAAGAAGCTTTGTCTCAAGCGATGGAGCTGCTCAATATCGGCGGAAGGATTATCATTATGTCTTATCACTCATTGGAAGATCGCATTGTTAAACAATTTTTCAAAAATTTGGAACGGCCACCGGTCACGTCGCAGGAATTGGCGGTGTATCAGAATTATGACGAGCCGATAGTGGAAGTTCTCACAAAGAAACCAGTAATACCTACAGATCAAGAGATCGCGGAAAATCCAAGAAGTAGAAGCGCGAAACTCAGAGCTTATAAAAAAATAAAAGAATATGTCGCTCCGGCGACAAATCGGTTCCTCGGCCGATAATCCCCACTCACTCATTCCTAACCCTTAAAAATGTCACAACTCATTCTAAATCGCGGTGAATCCTTTCAAAAAAATCTTCTTACCAAAGCTTTCCGCAATTTTCAAATGGGTCCGTATTTTTTGATTTCATCTTTGGTACTTTTTGTGGCTTTGGTGACAGTAATCACTTTGATGTTTTCGACAAGACAGGTAACAAAAGGTTATGTTTTGGATCAATTGGAAAGTCAGCATCAAGATTTGGTGAAATCCAGCGAGGCCAGCAATATGAGAATTTCTCAGGCAAGATCTTTGAGCAATATTCAAAATTCTTCAAAAGTTCGCTCAATGAGACGACCTGATACCATGGTGTATGTTCAATCGCAGACTGAAATTGCGAGTAGATGAAAATTGATAAAAACCTACGAAATAATTGAAATTCGATCGATTTTCTTATAATATTCCCTCAAGAAAGGGCAATTTATTCATTAAAGTTAAATTTTATGAAAGATCCAATGCGATTTTTTAAGGACCGCTACTATTCTCCCGGAGAAATGGCTCGTCTTCGCCAAATTGTGAGAAAGAGTGGTACGACCATGATTCTTCCTTACGATCAGTTTATTGAACACGATAATCGTCATGTGGATCCAAATCCTGCGGCTGCAGATCCGGATTATATCTGTAATCTCGCGCTCAAGGGTGGATATAATGCTGTGGCTATTCACTATGGTTTGGCAAAAAGATATTGGACAAAGTTGGCGGGCGCAGTGCCGCTTCTTTTAAAAATAAATGGAAAAACTTCAATTCCAGCGCAAGATAATCCTCTCAGTGTGCCGACTGCTTTCGTGGAAGACGCGGTGAGAATGGGTGCGGTGGCGGTGGGTTATACTTTGTATTATGGTTCTCCAAGACAAGATGAGGACTTGCCTCAATTGGCTAAGGTAAGAGCAGAATGTGATCGTTTCGGAATGCCGCTCGTGGTGTGGGCTTATCCAAGAGGAGAGTTTGTGGAAAAGAAAGGCGGAAAGGAATGTAGCTATCTTATTGAATCTGCCGTGAGAATGGCGGTGGAGATGGGGGCGACGGTGATTAAAGCAAATTTACCGGTAGCTACTAAAGTTTCTGGATATTTTGAGAATAAGGAAGTTCCTGAATATTATCGAAAAGTGGAAAAGGAACTTCAGGCCATGGATGCCAAAGCTCAGAAATGGGAGCGTGCTCGACGTGTCGTGGCTGCGGCGCAAGGAGTGCCGGTGTTGTTCAGTGGAGGAGATAAAGTGAGTGATGAAGAATTGCAGGAAAATGTAAATGCTTGTCTCGATGCCGGATGTTTTGGATTCATTTTTGGCCGCAATATGTGGAAGAGAGAATGGGATAAAGCTATTGAATTGAGCGATAAGTTCCAGGAAATGCTCGATCAAAAAAAATCGTAAAAATTTAATTTAAAACTATGCCTATCAAAGTTGCCATCAACGGTTATGGACGTATCGGAAGAGGATTACATCGTTTATTGATTGATTGTGATGACATTGAATTGGTGGCGATTAATAGTGGTTCTGACGCGGAGTCTCATGCTTATTTATTGAAATATGATTCTTTGTATGGCAAATGCAACGCGAAGATTGAAGTGAAGGATGATAATCTGGTTGTGAATGGAAAAAAGACGGCTGTTTATCAAATTCGCGATCCGAAAGATGTGGATTGGAAAAAGCACAAAGTGGACATCGTGATTGAGGCGACTGGAAAATTTACCGATATGAAAGACGTGGAAAAACATTTGCATGCCGGAGCGAAAAGAGTGCTCGTGACTGCGCCGTGCAAGGATGAAGCAATTCCGAATATCGTGATGGGAGTGAATGACGAGGAAGTCGATTTGGATAAATATAAAGTGGTTTCAAACGCATCTTGTACCACGAATTGTCTCGCGCCTGTGCTGAAAGTTCTCCATAAAGAATTTAAAATCGAAAAGGCTTTTGTGAATACGGTGCACGCTTTTACTTATACTCAAAATTTGTTGGATAATTCAAATCCGGAAGATTTTCGTCGCGCGCGTGCGACAACGGAGTCGATTATTCCTACAACTACAGGAGCGATGAAAGCTATTGGCAGGGTAATTCCTGATCTTGCCGGAAAGGTGGATGGCATGGCTTTCAGAGTGCCATTGCCGACGGTGTCATGTATTTATCTGGTGGCGAAATTGGCGAAGGACGTGAGTGTGGAGCAGGTGAATAAAATGTTCAAAAAATATGAAGAGCATGAGCTTGCGGGCATATTGGGAACTTCAAGCGAAGAATTGGTTTCAATTGATTTTAAAGGTGATAGTCGTTCTTCAATTGTGGATTTGCCGAATACAAAAGTGCTTCCCGGTGGCTACGTGCAGGTGATGGCTTGGTATGACAATGAATGGGGCTACATTTGCAGAGTGCTCGATTTGATAAGGTGGTTTGCGGCGTAGGGGGAGTGGGTGTTTGGGTTCGTATAAGCAGCATTAAAATCTTGATTTTAAAGAGTAGAATGGCTTATTTAAGCCAAAAAATCGGTATAAAAGTCTGCACGTGCACACTTTCTTATGCGAACTTTTGGGCCGCAACTTGAGATTGTAGTCTATTTGATTTTAGAATATATTAAATGTATATTTTTTAATTTTTTACTTATGTTATCTGGAAAGGTTTTAGGCATAGCGATGGTTAGTACGACCTTGTTGTTTGTTGGTTGTTCTCAAGCTCCTACTTCGAGTGTTTCTGTTGAATCTTCAAAGGGTAATGTTGTGAAGGTAGTTGCTCCAAAATTTAGTGATATGGCTGGTTATGTTGATTTTGTAATTAATAATCCTTCTGCTAAGGATTTTTTGACGACGTCGGTTCCAGTAGGATTTAAATTCTTACCTACTGGTGGAGATAAAACTAAAAAGATGAATTTTGCCAGTGGTAAGACAGATAAATTTGTGGCTCTTTATAGTGATTATTCTTTTAATGCTCCAGGTGGGGGAAGTTTGAATGATGCTATGAATTTTTATTTAGAGGTTGATGGAAATTTTTATGGTCCTTTTGTTGGGACTGTGGACATGACCCAATAGTTTGTGAGTTTGTTGCGTGATTCTTTGCTGAATAATGTTTGCAGCTGAAGTTGAAATGGCTTATTTGAGCCGAAATATTGACCAAAAAGTCTGCCCGGGCAGACTTTGCTAAGTAGGCGTCGGTGAATTTTACTGAAAACAGATTAGTTTTTAATACTTTTCTTCCACTTTTACTGAAACTTCTGTACAATTTTTACGTATTAATAAAAAAATATGGAAAATTTACAAAGTTATTTGGAAAGACAGGGGGTGGAAAAGAACTTGATTGGAGTTTTTGCTAATTTGGCTGAGGCGATCAAGAAGATTTCAGTGGCTGTCAGGACTACCGACACAGGGAAGGTTGGTACGGAAAATGTTTATGGAGAAGAGCAGCTGGCTTTGGATGTGCTTTCGAACAATATTATGATTGGGGAATTGAAGAAGAATCTGGCCGTGGGTTTGGTGGCTTCGGAAGAGCTTCCTGATGAGGAAAAAGTGGGTGATGGAGAATTTGCTTTGGCTTTTGACCCTTTGGATGGTTCCTCTCTTGTGGATGTGAATTTTTCCGTGGGAACGATTGTCGGCATTTATAAAACGAAATCTTTTATTGGCATGAAAGGTGATGATCAGGTCGCAGCGTTGATTGCGGTATATGGTCCGAGAACGACGGTGTTTGTGACGGTGAAAAATGGAGTAGCTCATTTTACTCTTAACGGTGCCGGTGAATTTGTTCTTACGAAAGATAATATTCAGATTGGTGAGGGCAAATATTTTGCGCCGGGAAATTTGCGTGCCTGTACGAATAATCCGGCATATTTTGAATTGGTAAGTTCGTGGATTAAAGATCAATACACTTTGAGATATTCCGGTGGAATGGTGCCGGACATCAATCACATTTTGTTGAAAGGGAAAGGGGTTTTTGCTTATCCTGGACACAAAGATGAGCCTCATGGTAAACTCAGAGTCTTGTTCGAATGTGCGCCGATGGCTCTCATTATGGAGCAGGCCGGAGGTGCCGCCAGTGATGGAGAGATTCGCATTTTGGATAAAAAATTGGAAAGTCTGGAACAGAGAACACCGATTTTTATTGGCAGCAAAGGTGAAGTGGAAAAATGTAAAAATGCTTTAAAGTAATTTGAATGTCAGAGGAGATTAAAATCAAAGAAGCGGAATTGGAAGCACTGGTCTGCGCGGCTCAGGAGGGCGATCAGGATGCTTTTGCTAGGATTTACGATTATTTTATTGATCAGATTTATCGTTATGTTTATTACCGCGTGCAAAGTGAGGACGTGGAAGATATAGTGGAAACCGTTTTTTTGAAGGTGTGGGAAAATTTGAAACAATATAAGCCTCAGCAAAAATCTTTTTCCGCTTGGGTTTTTAGAATCGCTCATAATTTGATAATAGATCATTATCGTGCCTCAAAAGATAAATCATATGAAGAATTAAGTTCGGATTTGCCTGATTTGGATCGCGAACATCACCCCATCAAAATGACGCAAAACCGTTTTGATAATGAGGTTTTGAAGAAGGCCATGTTGAAGCTAAAAAAACAGTATCACGATATTATTCTCTATAAGTTTATCAATGATTTTTCCAATAAAGAGATAGCTGAAATTTTGGGTAAAAGTGAAGGAAGTTTGAGAATTTTACAATTTAGAGCACTCAAAGCTTTGAAGAAAGAGTTGGAAGATCTGGGTATTACTTATTGAATTTGCGTAACATAAGCCATTTTCTATCGTTTAAAAAAAAGGATGGACCCAATAAAAATAAAATCAGGACTTGAGGAGCTAATGACCAGATTGGAATCTGGCAATAAGCCGATGCTTAGTGAAGAGCGTAAAGCTGCCATGAAGCATCGCCTCATGAATAAAATTAAACTGACAGCTCATCAGAGAGTCGATCATTCGGTTTTTTCTTTGGTGGGAGCGGTCAGGTGTTTGTCTGATAAAGTGGAATTGAGTTTGGCGAAAAAAGTGGAAATCAAAGAAAGAATTATGGATAAGATTGAACAAATGCCACAAAGAAGATTTTTCTTTAGTTTTAGTCTGTTGAAAAAAATGGTTAGTGCGGCGATGGTGCTTGTTTTGGCTTTTGGTATGTTGTCTTTTCTAAGCGTGGAAACCTATGTCGTACACGCGGGAGTTTTGACTGCGATTGATTCTTTACAGGGTGACGTTTCTATACAGCGTAATGAGAGTTTTATACCTGCCAGCGCGGGTATGGTTTTGATGGAGAATGACAAGGTTGTGACCGGAAAAGACGGCGCGGCGGTGATTCGTTATTTCGATAATAGTGTGAGTAGAATGTCGAGTAACACCGAATTAAAAATTAATAAACTGGTGAATACCGATGATAGAGCCCTCAATACTTATGTGGAAGTTGATTTGCTTGCAGGAAAGATTTGGTCTAGGGTTTTGAATTTGGTTGAATCTGATTCTACGTTTGTGGTTAAGGCAAATAATGTTTCTACAGAGGCTAAGAAAGCAGCTTTCAATGTAGAAGTGGATAATGGAAAAGTTGAAGTGGGAGTTTTTAATCATGCTGTTTCAATCAATGCGGCTGGAAAAACAGAGCAGGTTTTGAGTGGAGAAAAATTGGTTGTGGATAAAAATGTGCCGACAATTGGCGTGGCTGAAAAGGATTCAGGATGGGTTAAAGAAAATTTGAAGAATGATCATGAATATCTGACTCAAGTCGAACAACGTTTGATTGATGCAAAAAGAAAGGCGGTAGGTTTGGATTTAACTGCTGATGTTTCTTATAATAATTCTTTAAAAGAAGATACTTTATTGTTTTTGACTTTTGACGATGTGAAAAAGAAGGAATTTGATTTGGATTTGGCTGAAAGAAGTTTTGTGGCTGCTCAAGTGAAATTAAATGATCCTAATATTAGCGCGCCTGATAAGGCTGATGCTGAGGCTGCTTTGCAAAAATTTGGAGATAAATTGAAAGATTTTTATAAGATGGTTGGAGAGATTGATCATACCGATAAGGAGTATGCCAAGGAGTTGAGAGATTATGCTGATGCCAAGGTTCTTTTACAGAAAAAGGGTTTGAATATGGCTTTGCCGGATAGTCCAAATTATATGGCAAAGAATATTCTTGATGATGCTCAGCTTGTGGGAACTGATAACGAAATTGATAAATTGAAATTGAGGATGGATCAGGCCGCTGATAAGTTGGCGACTGCGGAAGACGCTAAGGATTCAGGAAAAACGGAGTTGGCGAGTAAGGCCGTGGCTGATTATAAAAAAGATATTACCGGAGTGGTGACAATGATTGATAGTTTGCCTAAAGCTTCACCTGAAGTGAAAGATGAATTGGTTACAAAAGTTTCTGACAATATTGATCTTTTAAAGGCTATGGAGGTGGTGCCAAGTCAGCAAGTTGCGGATTTGCAAAATACTTTGAAGAAGCCGGAGGTTGTAGTTACAGCTTTGCCTGCCACACCTGTGAATACAGCTGCTCCTGCAATCACAGCAGCACCGGTGAATCCTACAGCTGTTGAGTCTGCGCCTGTAGTCGAAGAACCTCAATTGGATCCAACCAAAGTGGTGGATGGTCCATATGGAGTACAGATGAAGGGCGATAAGCCGTTGTCTCCGCTTTTAGAGGATGTTAAGTAATCCAAGAATGGTACCGAAGGCTGCCATGATTCCACCGATGATCCAGAAACGCATTACAATGGTATATTCTTGCCAGCCGCATTGTTCAAAATGATGATGAATTGGAGCAATCTTGAAAACTTTGCGTTTGAAGAATTTTTTTGAAGTTAATTGAATTACTACGGAAAGAGCTTCGATTACAAACATGAAGCCGATGATAGGTAAAATCAAAGCTTGTCCGGTGAGCATGGCGATTACGCCTAAAGTCGCGCCTAAAGCCAGTGATCCGGTGTCACCCATGTAGAATTTAGCCGGTGGGACGTTAAACCAAAGGAAGGCTAAATTTGCGCCGGCGATTACCGCGCAGAAGGCCGATAAGATGAGCAAGCCTTTGGCGTAGGCTAATACTCCAAAGCTGCCGAAAGCGAGAATTAAAAGGCCTGCGGCGAGTCCGTCCAAGCCGTCGGTAAAGTTTACGGCGTTGGCTGTGGCGATGATAATAAATACGAAAACCGGAATATACCAAACTCCGAGATAGATTTCTGAAGCTCCGGGAATAGGCATTTTAATTGAATTGAAGCCGAGTTTGTCATAGAACCACCAAGCACCGGCTAAACTGAAAACCAGTTGCCAGAAAAATTTCCATTTGGCACTTAGCCCGCGATGTTTGCCGATTCCGCGCACATTGATGTAGTCATCCACCGCACCTAAAATTCCGCATGAAATCAAGGTAAATAGGGGAATCCAGGTTTCTTTTCTGTTGAAAAGAGATTGATGAAAAATTCCAAATTTTTGCAAGACAACGGAAATGATGACGACAAAAATAATGGTGCCCCAGATAAGAAGTCCACCCATTGTAGGCGTGCCGCTTTTTTTGGCGTGGAGTTGATTGAAAATTGTGGATTTTTCACCGCTTAGAGCGTTTTCACGAAGTTGTTTGCCGATGCGAAATTTGATGAGTTGATTGTGAAACCATGGAGTGAGAATCATGAAAATTACGAAGGCTAGTACGCCGCTGCTGACGATTAAGGTTAAGTCTTCAATGATCGCGCTAAAATGTGTGTTCATGTTTATTGGTTAGGCCATGTAAATGCTCTAAATACCCAATCGATGAGGATTTTTGATTCTCCAAAACGATCCGGGCTATTTAATACGACGGTGATAATTTCGTGACCGTCTTTGTTTTCGGCGATTGCGACCAGGCAGCGTCCCGCATCATCAGTGGTGCCGGTTTTCAAGCCGTTTATTTTGAGATAACTGTCGAGAAGTTTATTGGTTGATTCCAGTTTGTGGGTGTAAGTGTTATTTACCGAGTGAACTTCGGTAGTTTTAATTTTGGCTATTTTTTTGATTGTCGGATTGTGATAGAGGTATTTGCCGAGATTCGCGATGTCGCGTGAAGAGGAATAATTGTCATCGTCATCCAGACCTACCGGATTTGAAAAATGTGTATTGGTCAGGCCCAGATCTTTAGCTTTGTTGTTCATTTTTATCACAAAGGCAGCGGTGCTGCCGGCATTGTGTTCAGCTAGGGCTACGGCGGCATCATTGGCGGAATTGATAAGTGCTCCGTAGATTAGATTTTCTACTGTTATTTGCTCGCCGGCTTTGAGAAACATGGTGGAACCGGGAGTGCCAGCGGTATTTCTGCTAATTGTTACCACGTCGTCCAGTTTATTCTCTTCGAGAACTATCAACAAAGTCATTAGTTTTGTAATACTGGCGATTTTCAGGCGTTCGTCAGGACTTTTTTCAAATAAAACTTCAGCGCTTTCCAAGTCTATCGCTATGCTTCCGATGGCGCCGATAATAGGAGAAATATGCACGGCATCTTTAATTGGTGCTTTCGCTGAAAGATCTTCGGTGGAGGCAGCCGCAAGAGTCGCTGCGTTATTTGGCGCGCTGGCAGTATTGGCAGGCGCAGAGTGAAGTCCCAGAATACTTGCTATGTATAGGCTTAAAAGACTGTTAAACATCCAATTCTTCTTTAGTTAATAAGCGGGATTTTCCTTTTTTCAGTGAACCGAGCTTGATGTTCCCGATGCGGATTCTTTGCAAGTATTTCACAGGATGTCTGATTGAATCAAACGCTTTTCGAATTTGTCTATTGCGTCCCTCGTTAATTATCAGTGTAGCTAATGTTTCTCGAGAGTTTGTTTTGGAAATATGAATTTTGGAGACCAGTTTTTTTAATTTTTCGAGGTGTTTTTCTTCCAGTTTTCCTTTTACGCAGATCAAATATTCTTTTTCGATTTTTTTTGGATCGTGAAATTTATTTATAAAACTTCCGTCATTGCTGAGCAATACCAAGCCTTCGCTGTCCACTTCCAGACGATCTACAAGTTTGAGGTTTTTTCTGGGAGGAATAAATTTTAGAATTGTCTTTTTTCCTTTTTGAATGCTGCAGATGTAGGCTTTTGGTTTGTATAACGCGATGTAGGCTTTTACGCTCTTACTCTCAATCAGCTTTTTATCGAGGCGTATTTTTTCTTTATCCGGATTGATTTTCATCGCCATGTTGAGAGTGATTTTATTTTTCACAGTCACACGTTTGTCTCTGATGGCTTGGTCAGCTTGCCTGCGTGAAAGATTGGTGTTTTGAGCGATAAATTGATTGAGTTTCATTTGGATTTGGTTGAGGTTTTATTTGAAGCTGCTGGGGTTGCAGGTTTGGCGGGGGTTTTGGTGGGAGTTGTCGTGCTTGCCGGAGCCTTTGGGGTGTATACCGGAAGACCGAGGAATGGATCGACAATATAATTTGGAGAATTGGTGTAGTCGGTGCCCATTTCCAAGATGATATCTGTATTTTGAGGGTAGCCTTGTTTTAGATATTCATCTGGAATATCGGTGCTCTCTTTTCCAGGAATGAGTTTTTCCAAAAAGTCTAAAGCTTGAGGACGAGAATCAATGAGCTTGCCGTTTTTATCAGTTTTTTGTTGATAGTAGTAAGTTGTTTGAGTGAAGTTTTTGTTGCTGGCGTTACCGGCATTGGTAACATTAAAGCAGAAACGACGAAGAATTTGTTTTGTTTCGATGGCTGCTCTACCACGTTTGGTGCCATTTAACACTTGAATTTTGCTATCTTCCGCGCCTACTTGAGGCATATTGAAGCTCAAATCCATGTATTTTTGAATGAGGTTCATTTTATCGGCAGGAACCAAGACGTACATGCCGTAATATAAAATTTCAGGTGGATTATAAAGGAAACCTCCGCAACGACTAGGGTCGTTATGAAGCAGACGATGTTCGATTTGGTCAGCTTTATAGTCGGGAGCCATTGATCCTAAAGTAAGTAATTCTTTAACACTGATATTTGTTTCAATGTTTTGCTTCAAAGTGTCCAATATTTTGCTGATTTTTTCCTGGCTTAAAAGAGTTTCGGTTTTTATGGCTTTTTCTTTGATGGCGTTAATAACGTCTTGCTGGCGTTCGGCGCGATCGAAGTCTGAAGTGGTCTTGCGGCTGCGGGCGTATTTGAGGGCGGTCTCTCCATCAAGATGTTGAGGTCCGGCGGAAATACTGAAGGTCTCATATCCTTTTGTCTCTCCACGGGGATAGAAAGGATCGACGATAGGTTTCTTTACAACGACGTCGATTCCTCCGATGGCATCAACTAAATCTTTAAATCCATCGAAGTCTATTTTGATCCAATAATGAATAGGTATGCCGGTGAATTTTTCAATTTCCTGTTTCATGGCGTCAATGCCCTGGCTGGAGTTTCCGTATTTTTTCTTTGCAGTGTAATATATTTGATTGATTTTCTGGTTGCCGACGGTTGTATCCTTGATGAAAAAATCGCGTGGTACTGAAACTATTGTGACCAATTTATCCTCTTCGTCTAAGCTGGCTACCATGATAGTGTCGGTCAGATCCGCTCCTTCATGATTTTTATTTCCTGTTCCGAGAATAAGAAAATTTGTGTGTCCATAAGCATCTTTTTTGAGATCATCTCCGGCTATTTTTAAAAAGACTTTGAAATCTATACTGCTCATGGCTTTAACTATTCCTACGACGAGTATCAAAATTATTATCAAGGAAGCTGAAAGGCCGAGACTTATTTTGAATTTTTTGCCGGAGTGTTTTATTTGTAATTCTTCTATGGCTGAGGAGGTTGTAGAGGATTTTTTTTCCTCATGTTTGTCTGTAATATGTTTCTGGTGTTTTTCAGGCTCGGGTTTATTGCTGATTTTTTTTATCTTGAAATTCATTTATGGTTTGGTTATTTGTCGTCGCCGACGATTACAATTGTATAGATTTTTCCAATTTTGTCAGTCTGAATATTAACGCCAATATATTTCCATGCCTGATCGACTAAAGTTGATTCTTCATCAAGGAGAGATTTTTCCAAAAATGACCAGGGAGAGCCTATTCGTCCAACCAGTTGCGCGTTGCCGGTAAAGTTGTTGTTGTCCAAGGTCGTGCCGAAAGATTGAGAACTTGGCTGAGTTGAATTGATATTGTCGTTATTTAATTGTTCCGAGCTTTTATTTAAAGCAACATTTTCTGTCAGGGAAGCGATGTTTTTGTTTTGGCGTAAATTATTGATGTTGGTTATGAGGTCGGCTTTAAATTGGATGAGATCATCTGAAGTGATTGGGTTGTCGGCAAATTCTTCAGTAACAATGAGCTCTTTATTGATGTCGTCATAGGCGATTCCCAGGCCTACTTTTTTCCAATCTTTTGTTAAAATGTTTTGATGATGTGAAGCGCTGCGCATTAGGCCAAAATGGACAAATTCGACGGAATAACCGATGGCAATATTTTCTCCAACCGGAGTGGGGATTCCCATGGCGACACGTCGTTCATCCGGGGTGCGGTTTTGACTGTCGTAGTGACTGAAATAATTATTTGTTTTCATGTCGTCAGAATGTTCCTGAGCCAGAATGTTGAGCTTACTATCCATGGTTACCTGATTGAGTCCGTAATCTGTGCGATCTTTGTTTATCAAGTCTAAAAGTTTTTGTCTCTCATTATTTAAATTGAAAGTTCCCGTGTAAGAGTTTGTCTCGTTCAAATCGAAATAGTCTGGAATGAGTGGAGTGATGTTGCCGACATAAATTGGATGATTGATGGCAGGTTGGCTGTTTTTATTATTTAACTCGAAAATATAACGGCCGGTGTCTGTAGGGGTATAACTAAAGCTGATAGCACTCCCTTGTTTTATGGCTTGTTGATCAAAATATGTGTAGGTTTGGCCGGTGGTGTTTAATTTCATTTCGTCGACGCCTCCGTTTGGTTTTATTACTAACACTTCATTTAAAATGTCGGTTTTTGCGGTGCCGCTGACATTGAAATTTTTTATACTGCTTAGGGTGTCCGGCAGATTCATTTGAATTTCGGATTGATCATCGTTGATGAAACTATGTTCGACGGCATTGAATGATTTTGAGAGGTCTTTGGAAAAAGCGGAAGTGATTTCAAGTGGCGCTTGAGATTGAATTTTTGCTAAGGATGTAGAGTAATTGACTGTGCCGGAGGTAAATCCTGCAAAATCTTTATATTCCACGGGAATATTGTCTACGTTTTGTCTGGAGAAATAAGTGACGGTATTTTGACCTTGTGAAAAGGTGAATTTTTTGATGGTGTCCGGTGTTTTTATGAATGATAAGGAGGTTTTGTCATTGCTATAAGTGATAGTGATTTTTTGTGGCGTGCTTGGGGTCGAATCGGTATTTGAAGATTCCGGTAAGTAAGTATTAACATGAATGTCAAAACCCTTACTTTCTTTGTTTCCGACGGCTATGCCAACGATAAAATTTCCTGAATTTTTGAAAAAAACAGGAATTTTGAAATGATTGTTTGTTACTTGTCCCATGAAATCTTTGTGAATGCTTCTATCTTCAGATTCATAAATGAAAGTTACGTCCTTATAAGAACCGCTGCTGATATCTCCTTCGACTGTGTATACCTCATTTTTGTAGAATAAATTAGGAAGATCCGCGGATAAATTGATGTTGTCGAAAGAGTCTTTGGCAATAAATTTAAAATCGCTTGAAGATGTCGTGTTGATGGAATCGACGTTGTTTACGGTGGAGGATTGAGAAGAGTTTACCGTGGAGTTTGCGGAAGAATTTTGGCCGTTTGCGATTGTGCGATAGATGATTTCGCTGATGCTTCCGCGCGTCATCAGACTGGTAGGGGAGAGCGTCGGTCCTTTGTCTTCGAGGTAATTGTTTTGTTCGGCGTAGGCGACATAAGATTCATACCAGCTGTTTTTTTCCACGTCGCTGAAAACATTTTGGACGTTTAAGGATTGAGCTGTTTGAAGTTGCCAGTTTTGAGCTTTGCCAATTATTTTTAGGGCTTCTACTTTATTTATGGTTTGGCCAGGCCTGAAAGTGTTGTCGCTGTAGCCGTTTATCCATCCCGCGGCGTAGGCTTTTTTTATGTAAGGGGCATACCAGGTTCCATAGTCTATGTCTGAAAATGGAGTTGGCTCACTGGCATCGAGACTGATTCCCGATCCTTCGATAATTATTTTCAGCAGTTCGGCGCGATTTACAGCTCTCGTGGGCTTGAAGCTGCCGTCGCTGTAACCTTGCAGAATACCGTGATCCTGCAGGTAAAGAATGGCTTGGCTGTTTGGAGTGCCGGAAGTGACATCGGAAAATCCGCTTGCGTAAGCCGTAAATCTAAAAAGATTTAAAATTATGGCCAATAGCAAAATTTTCGCGGAAAATTTTTTGAAAAGAGTGTTTTTCATTTGTCGTATACTAAAGGGATTAGGTTCTTTTATCAATTGACATATACGATATTTTTTCGCGCGAAATTTTAGAAAAAATTTAATTTTGCCTGCTATGGTTATTGCATGAAAGAAATTATCAGATGCATAAAAGAGCGAGTGAAGGCTCAGATTGGTTATTATGAATTACCAAAGTCTTTGAAATTGATTGTATTTTGCGTGTCTTTTTTGATTGGAATTTTTTGTGGCGATTTAATTTTTTCTGCGGAATTTTTGAAACTTAGTTTTGTCGTTGTGTTGTTAATTCTTTTTGTGAAGAAATTTTTGCGTTTTGAGAGGACAATTTTTTTGGTGATTTTGGGCGGTTTTATTTTGGGAATAGTGAGGCTGTATTTCGCGAATTTAGTGAGTGAAAATGAGGTGAGTAATTATTTGGGAAAATGGCTTATAAAAGGGTGTATCGTGGATGAAGTGGACGTGCGTAATGATAAAATAAAATATACTTTTGAAGTTTCCGAATTGGCAAGAAATGAGCAAAAGATTTTGGTGAGTGGACGAGTGATGGTTACGGCGCAGAGGTATCCTCTTTATGAATATGGAGATTGTTTTTTGTTGGATGGAGAAGTGAAAATGCCTGATGAAATAGATGGATTCGATTATCAAAAATATCTTCAGCGTTATGGAATTCACGCGGTGATTTATCAGCCTAAAATGCGGAAAATCGATTCGTTCGCTTTTGGTTTGTTTAAAATTGTTTTCGCCTTTAAAGGCGATTTTGAAATGAGAATTTCGCGGGTTTTTGCTGAACCGTATGCCGGATTTATGGCCGGGCTTATTTTGGGAAGTAGAAGAGGAATGGACGCTGATTTGACGGATAAATTCAATATCACAGGCTTGAGTCATATCGTGGCTGTGTCGGGATATAATATTACGATGCTTATCGTAGTGGTGAGTGGGATGTTGGGATTTTTGGAGAGGAAAAAGAAAGTGATTGCGTCGATGATGGTGATTATATTGTTTGTGTTTTTGGTTGGCGCGGGGGCTTCCGTGGTGAGAGCGGCGATAATGGGTGGAGTGGGACTTTTGGCTTTATGGTTTGGTAGAACCTACTTTGTGAGTATAAGTCTTTTCATGGCGGCATTTTTGATGAATGTTTTTAATCCGCTGATTTTGCTGAATGACGTGGGTTTTCAATTGTCTTTTTTGGCGACTTGCGGTTTGGTTTACGTGTCGCCATTGATGGAAAAATATTTCGCGAGAGAAACTATGAGAATGACAATTTCGGCGCAAGTTTTGGCTTTGCCGATTATTTTGCTGAATTTTGGTCGTTTGAGTTTGATTTCTCCTTTCGCGAATATTCTAGTTTTGCCTTTTGTGCCAATGGCGATGTTCTTTGGGTTTTTGGCTATTGTTTGCGGATATTTGTCGAACTTTATAAGTCTGATTTTCGGCTTTATAGCATATTTAATAATGGGCTTGATGATTTATTTGGTGAGATTTTTTGCCGCTGTGCCTTTGGCGGCGGTGAACGTGGGATGGTTTAATTTTTGGTTGGCGGCGATTTATTATTTTGTGGTGGTGTCTTGGATTGTGAAAAAGTTAAGTGTTTGACTTTGAGATTGTGAAATATTATGATCCGGCCAATGAATAACACAAATCGCCCACAATTCGGAATGATGATGCAAATGATGATGCGCCAAATGCGGGGGCTGAAGTGTTTTGCATAAGATTCTGAAATTTGAAACACCAACTCTCCGCGAAATGGAGAGTTTTTTTATTATATAAATTTAAAAAATTATGAGTAAGTTATTGGAAGGGGGATCGAAAGTCTTATTTGGTCCATACGGAAGTGTTTTGCAAGAAAGAAGAGAAAAGTTGGGAGTGCCGGATTTGCAAAATTCTTCCAGAATCGTGGATGGAGGAATTTATAGAGAACAGACTTTGAATATTGCCAAAGATTATTTGCTGGCGGGAGCGGATGTGGCGACTACTAATACTTTCGGTGCCAGAGCTCATTTGCGCCATGGAAATGCTGAATTGTATCGTGAGGTGGTTCAGGCTCAAATTGATGTAACTATGGAGGCTTTGAATGGGCATAGTGGCAAAAATTTGCTGGTCACATTTGGTCCATATGGAGTGGATAATAAGGGATGTTATAATCTCAGAGAGGCGCCGGGTGATTCTTATGAAGCTAGGGATTTTCATGAACAACAATTTGCGGTTGTGCGTGATTTGGCGAGGAAGGGTTTGATTGATGCTGTGGTAGTGGAGACTATTTCTACCGGAAGGGAGGCTCTTGGTGTGGCTTTGGCAGCGAAAAAATTGGGGGTGCCGATTATTCCGAGTTTTTGGGTGGATGCTACCGGGAATCTGAAAACGGGTGATAAATTGTCTGATGTTTTGAGACACATAGATGGTGTGACAGGCAATTATCCTTTGGGATATTCCGTGAATTGTTGTCCGCTTGATGGGGCGAAAGAGGCTATAAGTCACGCCAATGGAAAAAGGGATCGTATAATGATGGCTTATCCCAATGCGTCGGATGCCGATCCTTCAACTTTGGAAGAGATTGATGGGGCTGTAAGCGTGCGCGATCATCATACTACGGCGGCGCAGTTGGTTGACATGACAAAAATCAGCAGTTTAAGGGTGATTGGAGGTTGTTGCGGATTTGATCAGGAGGCGATTAGGGTGATTGTGGGGGCTTCAGCCTAGCATTTCCTGCACCAATTTATTTACCAGTCCGCCGTCGGCTTTGCCTTTTACTTTAGGCATGATGGCGCCCATCACTTTGCCCATGTCGGCTTTTGTGCTGGCTCCGGTAGCGGCCATACCTTCTTTGATAATGGCTTTGATTTCATCTTCACTCATTTGGGCCGGCATGTATTTGGCCAGGTAGTCCATTTCGGCTTTTTCTTTTGCAGCTAATTCCGGACGATTGCCTTTTTCGAATTGTTCAATGGAATCTTTGCGCTGTTTTATTTCTTTGTTTACCAATTGGATGATTTGTTCGTCGGTAGCTACTTTGGCTTCGCCGGCGGTTTCGAATTTCATGATGGCTGTTTTGAGCATGCGGATTGCGCCAACCCCAGCTTCGTTTTTGCTTTTCATTGATTCGATTAGGTCTTTCTGGATTTGATCTTTGAGGGACATATTATTTTTGATAAATAAATATTTGGGAAATTTTTCCGTCTTTGGGAATGATTTTTTTTGGCTTCCAGGTGCCGATATGAAAGGCATAGGAAACAACTTTCGCGCCTTTTTTTAAGTCTTTATCAAATTGTTTTTGAAATTTCGCGAGCGTGTTTGGCATCATGTAGCACACCACCACGTCGGTGTCTTTCAAGCTGTATCTTTGAAAATTTGAGCGAATCATTTTTCCTTTCCAGCCCCAAAACCATTGGCGCATTTTGGCGATGAAATAAACACTCGGATCCATTTCAAATCCTGTGGCATCGGCGCCATAATCTTTAGCGGCAAAATGGATAAAACGTCCATCTCCGGCGCCTATATCTACGACTTTTTGACCTTTTTTTATGCCGGCAACTTTCAGAACTTTGTGAACGGCATACATCGGAGTAGGGATGAAAGGTCCACCACCAAAAATAGTGACGTAGAAAGAGATCGTCAGAAAAACGGTAATGGCCAGGACAAGAATGAGAAGAAAGAGGCTTAAAAACATTGAGGCGATTCTAGCACAAAATTATGCGGCTCTCAATCTTTCATGACGCTTTTTGTCGATAAGCTCTTTGGCTTTGCGGCGAGCGGCGATTCTGGTGTTTAGATCGAAAATTTTTGCACCCTGGGAATCGTTTGACGTGATACGACTGTCTACTTTTTTCTGGGCTTTTTCGGCCATCTCTTTTTCCATTTTTTCCAATTCGGCTTGCTGTAATTTTGCCGCCACTTCATGGGCGATTACGTTGCCTTGTTTATCTTTCATAGTCGTAAACACACCTTCTTTTTTGTCGAGATTGATTTGTTCTTTGAAGGTTTCTCTCTTCATGCGGAAACGATCTTGTTCCTGCATTTTGAGATTGTTGTCTTTGAATTGGATGGTTTCAATTTTTTTTGCTTTACCTTTTTTATCAACGCGGAAGTCTTTGCCAAGCTGTTTGTAAGCGTCAGCTGTAAGATCGGCTTCCAGACCGTGTCCTTGCACGCGTCCCATAGATTCTTTACGGGCTCTTTCTTGAGCGGAAATGGTCTTATTATGACGTTCTTCACTTTGGTGTACACCTTCCATTTGCAGAGTCTTGATTTGTTGTTCCAAAAGTTCATCTTGAGTTCCTTTATCGGTGGACATGGCTTTTTCCATTTCCTGTTCGAGTTCTTTGTCTATTGTGGCTTCACGTTTTTTGCCGCTGCCGAATTCTTTCATGTAATTGGCCACAGTTTGCATCCAGAAAAGAATTTTTGGATTGTCCGGATTAGTTTCGTTAAATTCAAGAAGTTTTTTCATGGCTTCGGCACCCTGATCATTTGCCATGAGTTCGGTAACGGCAGTGATGGTTTCGGCTAGTCCCGGTGCTCCTTCGTTTTTCTTTTCTTTCTTGTCTTTTTCTTTCATGCCGGCTTTTTCTTCAAGAGCCAAACGTTTTTTACGTTCTTCGTTTTCTTTGGAAATTTTTGGCGCAAGTTCTTCTTTGTGGATTTGTTCACGTTTTGTCCAGCCTTCACGGTCGTATTTGTCTTGCCATTTTTTCAAGTCTTCGTCGGTGATGGCCGGATTTATTTCCTGTAATTTTGCGAGATCTTTGCCGAAGTCTTTGCGGCGTTTTTCGTAAGCGGCGAGGTTTTTGTGCTTTTCGTCGGGAGTTGGACTGATGAAAATATCGTAAGCCTTTTTGAGCTCTTTAATATCGCCGGGCTGCTTCGTATCCGGATTCTTGAAGTTATTCGGATTTTCAAAAAATTCGCGATATCTGTCGCGGGTTTTTTCTGAAACTGTATGTTTGCCGGTAGTCACTTCCAGTTTGGCATTAACTCCTTGTAAAATGAGATTTTTTTGAAGTTTTTCTCTGTTTTTTGCATTTTTGGCGAGAGTGGCGTGTTTCTTTAAAGCGTCCACCTTTTGCATGAAGTCCAAGTGTTCGAAACTTTGTGCGGCCAGACGTAGAGCTTCGGGATCATCTTTATAAATTTGATCAAGAGCTTGTACTCCGTTATCGGCATACATTTTGGAAAATTTGTCTGAATGTTTGGCCAAACCTCCTTCATTGTCCACGAGAATTTGCCAATTGCCGACTTCGCCTTTACGGTCTTTAATACTCAATTCACGGTAGTATTCCATGTATTTCTTCTTGGACTCTTCACTCATTTTGCGCAAACTTACGCCGCCAACGGTGATGCGCTCATCCATGTGGGTAAAAGCTTCCGCTTCTTTGCGGGAAATGTCTTTTGCTTCCTGTAAATTTGTGGCAATTTTCTCGGGGTTGGTTTCTTTGAGATTGTCTCTCATCATTTCCTTTATTTTTTCAGGAGAATAGAAACCGGTGTCCTTCAATTTCGAGAAATGGTCTTCGAGAGTTTCGATTTTTTTACGGAATTCCTGACGTTCACTTAAGCCTTCGCGTTTGATGTAAGCGTTTTCTTGAGGACTGGAAATGCCGTATTTTTTGAATAATTCGGTGAGTTTGGCATATTCTTTACGGCGTGGAGCGAGACCGTTTTTATCTTCAATATCTTTGCCTTCAAGTTTTTTAATTTGTTCTTTGAGATGGCCCTGAGTAGGTTTTTTTCTCATTTCTTCCTGAAACCAGGCTTTGAAGCCGTCCACCTGTCCTTCACCGATAAGTTCGTGGTTGTCGTCACAAATCTTATCGAATTGTTTTTTTAATTCTAGGAGTTTAGGGTCGTTTGGGGGAAGTTCACGGGCATCATCTTTATCTTTTTCAGCTTGTTGTTCTTTCAATTTTGGAAGATCGCGAATTTTGTCGAGTATTTTTTGAGTTTCTTCTGGACTGTCGGTGGCGTTTAATTCTCGGATAAGGTCGAGCTGTTCTTTATTGTCGATGACAGGGGATTTACTTGCGGTAGCCGTGGCTAATTCTTTTATTTCCGCTTCAGCTTGAGCTTTTAGGCGCATACGCTCGTTGGCGAGCTGATGGATGTCCGTACGGTCTTCTTTCAAGTCTTTGAGCTCTTTATCTGTAAGTTTTTTATCGTTGAAATTATCAGCTTCTTGCTGATTTTTGGGGCTCAGATCCAAATCTTCTTCTGCGAATGTTGACTCGGCCATAGGATAAGTATAATTCGGTGAATATTATAAGCAACTTAATCTATAATAATCTGGTAAAAAAGTCAAGGCTAGATTAGGGGGAAAAGAAAGAGCCTTGGGAGGGGCCAAGACTCTTTGCTTTAGGAATTCTAGGGTGTTTTTAGACCGAGCAAACGGAGAAGCCGCAGCTCAAGCAGAGCATGCAGCCTTCAGCTATTTGGATGCCGCAGCCGCATTCCGGACATTTTTTGCTATGAATAATCTCTTTTTTATTGAGAGAAAGATGTTCGCGTTTGTCTGTTGAGGTTTGGGATACTGGAGGAGGAAGTACTTCTTCGAAATTTGTTTTTGGAGTAGCTGGTGTAACTACTTTAGCTAAAATGGAAGCTCCTAATTGTTTATCGGCTTTTGCCTCGCTCGTTTCACTCGCTCCGCTTTGACCGTGGAGGTTTAACACTTGTTCTTGTCTTGAACCATCACGATATACGGTGCAGCCCTTTAAGCCGTGTTCCCAAGCCATAATGTAGCCGTTGCGCACGTCTTCACGAGTGGCGCTGTTTGGGAAGTTGATGGTTTTGCTGATGCTGTTGTCTACGTGTTCCTGGAAGGCGGCTTGCATACGAATGTGATCTTCGGCACTGATGTCCATGGCTGTCACGAACACTCGACGGCTTTCTTCGGGTATTTCTTTGACTTGTTGTACTGATCCGGTTTTTTCTATTACTTTGATAACTTCTTCGTTGTTGAGATTTAATCTCTTTAATTCAGCTTCGAGGAATGGGTTGATGTAAATTAGTTTTTGGCCGCTCAAAACTTCTTTGTAGTAAGAAAGCGCGAAGAAAGGTTCTACGCCGGAACTGCAATCCAGAAGCATAGAGATAGATCCGGTAGGTGCTACTGTAGTCAAAGCGGAATTACGGCGTTTGAAGTTCTGGCCTTTTGGTCCGAAAATGGAGATTCCCCAGTTTGGGAAGCAGCCTTTTTCTTCGGCCAATTGATGAGAATAATGATGAGCTGTGTCATTGATTAATTTCATTACTTTGCGAGCGGTATTGAAACCGGCTTCTGAATTATATGGAATGCGAAGTTGATAAAGCATGTCGGCAAAGCCCATGATTCCTAGGCCAATACGACGATTATTGCGGAAAGTAGTATTTACTTTTTCAACAGGGAAGTCTGAAAGATCGATTACATTGTCGAGCATTCTTACAGACATTTCTGTGACAAATTTTAGACGAGCTTCGTTGATCTTTCCGTTTTCTACGAATTTTGCGAGATTGATAGATCCGAGATTACAGACGTCGCCATCATGCAACCATTGTTCGCCACATGGATTTGTGGCTTCCAAACGGCCTAATTGAGGTACTGGGTTGCTGCGGTTAGCGGCATCCGGAAAGAGGACTCCAGGTTCTCCATTTCTCCAGGCGGCATTGATAATTTTGTCCATCAATTCGGAAGCGGTGATGCTTTCTTCGATGGCTTCTACATAAGCTCCTCTTTTATTGCGAACGACACGACGAGGTTTCATTTTTTGACCATTGAAAGAGCAGTACCATGGTTCGGTAGAGCGACTTTTTACGGCTTTCATGAATTCATCTGTGAGTGAAACGGAAATGTTGAAGTTTACGAGTGTGCCTTCTTCCCATTTTGATTCAATAAATTCTAAAATATCCGGATGATCCACTCTCATCACTCCCATATTTGCTCCATGACGACCTTGCTGTTTGATTACACCGAAAGATTCATTGAAAGCTTTAAGGAAAGAAACCGGACCGGAGGCCGTGCCTTGAGTTTTCGTGGTGCGAGTACCGGCTGGACGAAGTAAGTGCCAAGGAAAACCGAGGCCTGAACCGGCTTGTTGTAATAAAGCGGCATCGTGGAGTGTGGAAAAAATTCCATCCATGCTGTCTTTGAAGTGAAGTACTATACAGTTTGCAACGAGGCGAGTTTTTCCGCCGGCGTTAGCCAATGTACGACCTGCAGGGATGAATTCAAAATTATTTAGGGTGCTGGCAAATTTGTCTGCGAATTCTGCCACCTCTTTTTCATTTTTACCGTAGCGTTCTTCCACTTTTGCTAGGGCTTTAGCCACACGTTCAAACATTCCTTCAGGACTTTCGCAAACCTCTCCATTTTCGTCTCTTTGAAGATAGCGAGCAGCGAGAACTCTTAAAGCGTTTACACTAAATGGAAGTTTTGAAACTTGGCCATTTAAGATCTCTTGCTGAGTGTTGCGAATATTTTTATGTTCGGCGCGGTATAGAATGAACGCTTTAGCTGTTTTGGCGTGACCTCCTTCAATCAAAATCTTTTCAATCAAATCTTGAGTTTGTTCTACGGTTGGGATATTGCTTTCATCTTTGAAGAAAACTTCCAAAACTGCGACAACTTGGTTGGAAATTTGAATGGCCATTTCTTTATTGGCACCACCGACGGATTGTACGGATTTCCATATTGCTTCAGTGATTTTTTTCTGGTCGAAATTAGCAATTTCACCATTTCTTTTTTTGATTTTTTTGATTGGGGACATAGGAGGACGAGCGTTAGGGAATAGAAGGATGGTCGAACGACATTTTTCACAGGGATGAGGGGTTTGTATCCCTATATATGGTAGAGTATTTTCGGGTCCTTCTACTATATATTGTATGTTTGGCCATGCAGTACATAGAATATTAGCAGGGTAGGGCAATAGAGCAAAGTGGAAATGTTGAAAAGAAGTTGACAGTCCTTCGGGCTGGATTCGTGGTTAATGATATATGTGTTTTTGCGCTTGTATGAGCCTTTTTCGTGGCGTGTCTACTTTGGAAACCGCTAGGCTAAAATAAAAAAACGATGTTGGTTAATCACAATATTTTTTGCGTGAAAAATTTTCAAAAAATTGTTAAACCTACCACAAACGATACTAAATTTAAAGGAAAAGAGAAAAAAAGGCTTGTTTTCCAAGGAAAATTGAAGAAAAATCTATAAAAAAGTGCTTCCATGATGAAGGCAAAGAGTTCGGCGATGATGGTGAATTCCAAGTGGTTTCTAAAAAATACCGGGAAGAGTAGCCAGACGTATGGAAGGGTCAAGGTAGAGGCGAAAAGTATTCCGGCGACGAATTTATTTAATGGAATAGCTTTAAACTTGCGGTCGACTTTTCTGATGATTAAGCCGACAGCAAGTTCTATGGCTAAAGTGAGAAGTAAGGCTTTAAGAAAATTCAGTTCGTAAGACAAAATTATTCAGTTACAATTACAGATCCTGTCATGGATGGGTGATTTGCGCAGTGATAAGTGAAACTGCCAGGGTCATTGAATGTAAAGGTATATGATTCCCCGTTGGCTAAATTTCCGCTTGAAAGAATGTTTCCGGAGTCTGAAGTCACGGTGTGAGGAACGTTATCTTTATTTGTCCAAGTTACTTTTGTGCCTTTCTTTACAGTAATTGAAGAGTTGCTGAAAGCCATGTTTTGAATGGAGACGCTGGTCGCTGCCGGTTGGGGAGATTGAGGAGCGGTGATTGTTGAGTTGTTGTAGAATAATGGATCGATAATTGATGGCTCGTTTTTATAAAATAACGGATCGATAATACTGCGTACTAAGAGAGCCATGTCACCACGAGTGATTTTTTTATCGATTGATTTAATGGTATTTGGCAAAATTTTATTTTTCTCAAAGTAGTTAATAAATTCGTTATACCAAGGGTCTGTAGGACCGTCGGTTTTGCGCTCTTCAACTTTTAAAATGATTTTGGCCGCTTCGGAGAAAGTAATCGGCTGTTCAGGACGGAAAGTGTTGTCGCCGTAGCCAATAATAATGCCTTCGTTGTAGGCTTTACAGACGTAGTCGCGGTACCAGTTGTTTGCATCGGTCGAAACATCTTTGAAAATTTGTTTGCTGCAATCGTAAGTTTTTGTGGATTTAAAATCGTGCATTACTATTTTTGTAAATTCTGCGCGATTGATGGTTTGTTCGGGTTTGTAAGTGCCGTCGTCGTAACCTTTGACGTAGCCATTTTTTCTAAGGAATAGAACGGCTGGGGCATAGTCATTGTCTTTTGAGACATCATTAAAGATAGCTGTATCGTTTTTCAATTCTTTGGAATAAAGAGATTCTGCTGTTCCATCATGACCGAATTTTTGATCTTCAACGGCGGTTTTTGTCTCAACCAAGGCGATGATGATTGTGCGAGCCGAATTGTCAAAACCGATGATGTGGTAAATATCGTGTTTATATTGTGTTCTGTCTGCTTCAGCGGTGGATAATCTGTCTAAACCATATTGAGAAAATTCAGGTCCGTCTTTTGGTAAGGTATAAGCATCCATGTCTTTTTCGGGGTCGGCGGGTTGAGCTGGTTCACCAATGGCTCCATTGCTAGGCTTTGGTTGAGTTAAAACATATTTGCTGAGATTTTTTTTGTCTACCGCAAAGAGTTTTATTTCGGACCATTTTTTATTACTGACGCAGCTTTGATCGGTAATTTGGCTTACGCTAAAAGAATTGTCACCATAATATGGATATTCTGCGGCGAGAAAGGCCACGTTTGGAAAATCATTCAAATTATCGATGATTGAGCAGGCCGGAATATCTTTTTCTCCAGGGCCCGGAGCGATGTCCGCAAATGCTACTGAGCTGATTGAACCGAATGCGGCGAAGCTTAAGAGGAGTGAAATAGGTTTTTTCATAGGTGTTTAATAAGGTTAATATTTTGATTTTATACTAAAGAGGGAGGGTATAGAAAAATACCACTTGAAATGTTTATCAATTATTTTGTGTCTAAGACCTTAGCTCGGTTGTTGTTGACTAAGGCAGTGCCAGCTTCCTTGGCCCCAAATTACATCGTAGGCATCGACGCCGATGATTTTTCGAGTTGGGAAAAGTTTTTGAAGAATGTCGATGGCGATTTGGTCTTTTTGCTGACGGAAAGTTGGCAGGAGGACAATTTTATTTCCGATGTAGAAATTAGCGTAACTTGCGGGCATTTGTTCGTTTAAATATACAACCGGATCGGGCATTGGTAGAGGAATGACGGTGAGAGGATTTCCGTCCTGATCTTTCATTTTTTCGAGTTGTTCAAAATTGTCTTTGAGAAATTGGTAATTTGGATCTTTTTCGTTGTCTTCTCTGACGCAAACGATGGTGTTCGGATTTACAAAACGGGCGAGGTCGTCAATGTGGCCATCGGTGTCATCGTTTACAATTCCTTCGCCAAGCCAGAGGATGTTTGTGATGCCGAGAAAATCTTTGAGGTATTGTTCAATCTGTTCTTTCGTGAGATTTGGATTGCGATTTTTATTTAAGAGGCAGCTGGTGGTGGTGAGTAGTGTGCCTTTGCCGTTTACGTCTATAGAACCTCCTTCGAGTACGATATTTGGATAAATGACAGGAATGTTTAATTGTTTGCCGATGTTTGTAGGTACGGCATCGTCATCTTCCCAAGGTGGATATTTTCCACCCCAGGCGTTGAAAATCCAATCGGTGATGGCGATTTCGTTGTCGTGTTTTACGAAGATTGGGCCGTGGTCGCGAGTCCAGGGTACGTTTGTTTTAATAAGGAAAAATTTGAGATTGTCGGTGCGGAAATTTAGTTTTTGCATGCGTTCGAGGACGGCTTTTTCCATCGGTTTATCATTTACTAGGAGGCAAACAGTTTCGCTTTCCTGCATGACGTGCATGGCTTGGCAATAGGTATCGAGGACTTTTTCGTATTTGGCTTGAGAATCTTTGTCGGCTAACCAGCAGGCCCAATGTTTGTAATTATGTGGCCAGGAAAGCCACATTGCCGTGTGTGGTTCCCATTCGGCAGGCATGTGAAATTTTTTGTAGTCGAGAGTGGTCATGGATTTTTGTAATGGATTTTTCTTTCATCTAAAAATGGCCATTCTTTGCGCATATAGGTAATGAGATCGAGGTCGATTTTTACGATAAGATTTTCTTCTTTGTCGGTAGAGGCTTTGGCTAGTACGCGGCCATAAGGGTCGCTGACAAATGACGTGCCCCAGAAATTTAAATTGTCTTCGGTGCCGGTGCGATTTATGGCTGCGACAAAAACATTATTGGCGATGGAGTGGCTTCTTTGGATAGTTTGCCAGGCTTCGAGTTCGGCTTGGTTTATGTCGTTTGGCAGGCGTGGATCCCAGCCGATCGCAGTGGGGTAAAAAATAATTTCAGCACCTTTTTCAGCCGAGAGGCGAGCGGCTTCCGGGAACCATTGATCGTAACAAATTGGGGCGCTGATTTTCGCGAGAGGGGTTTCGAAAACCGGGAAGCCGAGGTCTCCAGATTCAAAATAAAAATCTTCGGCGTAAAGATCCGGTGGCTGTGAGGGAATGTGAATTTTGCGGTATTTACCAAGAGTTTTGCCGTCTGGACCGAAGCAAATTGTGGTGTTAAAATATTTGAAATCTGAGTGTGAATTTTTTGAAGTTTGAGGCGGGTTGATTTTTTCATGTTCGGTTAATGGGGCTTTTTCAAATAAAGAAATTACGAGAGTGATTTTTAATTTTGCTGCTAATTGACTGAAGGTTTCGGTGGTTGGGCCGGGTATGGTTTCAGCGAGAGCGAATTTTTTTGGATCTTTGCCTTGGCAGAAATAGGGTGCAAAGGTGAGTTCGGAAGTCGCGACGATTTGTGCGCCTTTTGCCGCGCAGGTTTCGATGTTTTGAATTATTTTTGAGAAATTTTCTTTTGTGTCTTGTCCGCATTTCATTTGAACGAGTCCGAGTGTGAGTTCGTGCATGGGTATAGAATTATGTGTAATTTTTATAAAGGATTTTGAGGAGAAGTGCAATTTGGATGAGTGGTTTTTTGGGATTGAGGCAATTGAGGTCGCATTTTTGATGAGGATTTGGTGAAGGTTTTGGTGGTGAAGATTTTGTGAAGATTTGGTGATTTCTTTGTGTTTTCTGGGCGAGGTTTTGGTCATTATTTTATAACGAAATGATTTGCCGTTTTGGCTTGCAGGTGAGTGCGTACTCACCTATAGTAATATCAAATAATTTAACTTTCAAGATCATGTTGGAAAATCAAAATTCTTTGGGGAAAATTAGTGATGAAAAATTGTATGCTCTTTGCAAAACATACGGCACACGTGCGCTCATCTGGCGCCAAAAATTCATCGGACTTTTGCCGGAAGTGTACCGCCGCAAATTATTTGAGAAAAAGGGGTTCGAGTCAATT
>Ga0172371_10001559_pt1 | contig 36533 bp, 35 predicted proteins | sample Lak12m_FD_114543 | JGI IMG/M metagenome (GOLD analysis project Ga0172371, IMG submission 114543) | Freshwater microbial communities from Kabuno Bay, South-Kivu, Congo - kab_022012_12m | ecosystem: Environmental > Aquatic > Freshwater > Lake | place: Democratic Republic of the Congo: South-Kivu... | reverse complement strand
CGGAAGATTTTCTTACATAATTTAAAACTTTTATAAGAATCTGTAAATTATTATTTAGGGATATAGATGGATTCTCCATTAAGACAATTGTCTTGTTTTTTTTATTACAAATATTACTTTACGGATGCCGTAACGGTCTATATTATGAAATAAATGTACAGAAAGGGAATATCTTTTTACCGAAACGGTATAGATTATGGGCATACCTTTTGATGAATTAGATTATGAAATAATTCAATTATTGAACCATAGTGGTCGTTTTTCTGCGTCAGAAATAGCTCGTGAATTAAACGCCAATCCACGAACGATCAGAAAGCGAATTGATCACCTTGTAGACAGTGGGGCTATTACTATTGCTGCCATTGTGAACCCACAAGCATTTCATTACTGTACAGCTGCAGATATTTTCATCGAAGTGGAAGTTGGTTTTGAACAGGAAGTCATTCAATCTCTGCTTGCATTGCAACCCGTTAGTTATGTAGCCTATGGTCAGGGTAGTCAAGAATTATCTATTGAAGCACGGTTTAAAGACAATGGGGAACTACATGATTTTATCCGAGAGCGTTTGGAGGATATGCCTCATATTCGTGTATCGCGTTTTGTTCTTGTGCCTCGGATACTGAAGAATATTCACCAGTGGACACCAAAAAAGGAGGATTTCAAGTCAAATAAAAACAATTGATCTTATATATAAAAAAGAGCGAGTTCTGGACCACCTTGCTCTTAAGAAAAGTAATAACCAATTATTTTGTATAGGAGAAAATATATGATTAAACACTTTATCCATATTCAAGATTTTTCCAAAAAAGAATTACTTGACATAATCGATTTAACGCTGAGGATAAAAGCTGCTGATAAAGATGGTGTGGTTTTTGATCTTCTTAAGGATGTCTCACTAGCGATGCTTTTTGAGGAACCTTCAACGCGTACGCGTGTCTCATTTGAGGTAGCTATGACTGAGCTTGGCGGACATGCATTATATCTTAAACCGGGTGAGATCCATCTTGGTGTACGTGAAAGTATTTCAGATACTGCTCAAGTCTTATCGAGAATGTGTGATGTGATTGAAGCGCGAACGCTAAGACATCAAACTATTCTGGATTTAGCGAAATATGCAACCGTTCCTGTGATTAATGGTTTGACAGATTTCAACCATCCAACGCAGGTCGTTTGCGATGTCATTACGATGATTGAACATATGCCAGAAGGAAAAAAGCTGGAGGATCTAACCGTTACCTTTATTGGTGATGCAACCAACGTGCTTAGTTCTTTGATGTTTATTTGTACGAAATTAGGGATGAATTTTACTCATGCTGCTCCCAAAGCCTATCAGCCACCCGAAGAATGGAGAAAAATCGCTGAACAGAATTGTCAAGAGTCAGGAGGAAAGTTAACTATTACGGAAGATCCGATATCTGCTGTACAAAAAGCAGATTTTATTTATACCGATTTATGGTGGTGGGTTGGACAAGAAGATGAGATCCCGGAACGCCGGGCTGCTTTTATGCCCGATTATCAAGTAAATATGGATCTTCTAAAAAAGGCACCTGAAACCTGCAAAATAATGCATTGTCTTCCAGCTTCTCGTGGCGTTGAAGCGACAGATGAAGTATTGGACTCAGCTCAATCCATAATTTTTGATCAAGCAGAGAATCGATTACATACTGAAAAGGGTCTGCTTGTTTATTTTGTATATCCAACCTTAAAGAAACCTTCAGAAGAAACGATCAATAAACATAAACAGAATATCGACGCTTTTCTATCAGAAAAGTTTAATTAACAAGGAGAAGAAAATGAATAGCGCTTCAATAACTAAAAATAAATCTGGAAAAGGTTATAAGAAAGTCCTACGTGGACTTGATATGACTTTATTCACCGTTTGTGCCATTGTGGTGATAGATACACTGGCGCCTTCTGCCGCTATTGGTACGTCTAGTATCGGTTGGTGGATATTAACATTGGTTTTCTTCTTTATCCCTTATGCATTAATTACGGCTGAACTAGGCAGTACCTACCCTGAGCAAGGAGGATTGTATATTTGGATAAAGAAGGCGTTTGGCGCTAAATGGGCTGCCCGCACGACATGGCTTTATTGGATCAACGTAGCCTTATGGGCACCAGCGGTCTTCATCTTGTTTGCTGGTATGTTCTCGCAACTGTTTTTCCCTGATATGGGATTATGGGGGCAAATTGCTATTGGTGTGGTTATGACCTGGGTGACAGTGATCATTGGGATCATTTCGTTAGAAACCAGTAAATGGGTTCCAAATATTGGAGCGATCATCAAAGCGCTCATTATGGTAGTGATTGGGGTTGGTGGTTTTATGTATGGCGCAAAACATGGTGTTGCGAATGATTTATCCTTACCCAACCTTCTACCAACCTGGGGCGCGGGTTTATTCTTTCTACCAGTGATTGTATATAATTTCATGGGTTTTGAATTAATGTCTGGCGCTAGTGAAGAGATGGAAAACCCTGGTCGTGATATCCCGCGTGCAATCATCATCTCTGGTGTATTGATTGCTATCTTTTATCTTCTTGGTACTTTTGGAATGTTAGTCGCTTTACCAGTGGAAGATTTAGGATTGATCGAAGGGATCATAGATACTCTGCATGTTCTAATTGGGGATAGTGGGGCGGCGGGCGCTTTTGTCACACTCTTAGGAATCGGTGCATTATATTCATTCTTAGCAAATATGGTTACTTGGACGATGGGTGCCAACCGAACTGCAGCAGAAGCAGCAGAGGAAGGCGAACTGCCAAAAATCTTTGGAAAATTGCATGAAAAATATCGCACACCAATGAACGCATTCCTGATCACCGGGGTTGTGGCATCTATAGTGATTGTTTTATACGGATTTATGGCTGGTACAGCAGAAGATCTCTTCTGGACATTGTTCGCTTTTAGTTCGATGGTTTTCTTGTTGCCTTATCTAGCTCTGTTTCCTGCTTTTCTTAAGTTACGATCAAGTGACCCCGAGACTAAACGACCTTATCGTGTTCCAGGAGGTCCACTTGTCTCTTGGATTTTTGTAATCTTATGTGAAGTTTTTATGGTACAAGCGGTTGTATTCTTTGTTTGGGTGCCTGGGGAACCAATCGACTGGGCTTTTGCTGCCCCTGTTCTAATTGGAGTGTTTTTGACATTGGTAGTGGGTGAAATTCTGATGATTATTGCACAGCGTGAAAATGCTAAACTTCGGTAATTTATTTATGAAAAAATGAGAGGTGTTTATGACAAAATACCTCTCGTTCTTATTTAAGAGGTGATCTATGACTAAAACAATAGAGAGTACTCCAAAACAAGATCGATTCCGCATGCCGGGAGAATATGAGAAACATACAGGTTGTTGGATGTTGTGGCCAGAACGAACTGATAATTGGCGAAATGGCGCTAAGCCTGCTCAACGGGTCTTTGCTCAAGTCGCAAGTGCAATTGCACAATTTGAATCATTAACTATGGGTGTTTCAGCAGGTCAGTTTGTGAATGCGCGTGGTATGCTCCCGCCTCATGTACGTGTTGTTGAGATTTCCTCTAATGACTCGTGGATACGAGACTGTGGTCCTACTTTTGTGGTCAATGATAAGGGTCTTGTACGAGGAATAGATTGGATTTTTAACGCTTGGGGAGGGTTGGAAAGTGGTCTATATTTCCCTTGGGATTTGGACGATCTGGTTCCACAAAAAGTTTTAGATATTGAGAGTTACGATCGTTACAAGGCTCCAATGGTTCTGGAAGGTGGCTCGATCCATGTCGACGGAGAAGGTACTTTGATTACTACTGAAGAGTGTTTATTGAATACGAACCGGAATCCACATTTATCAAAATCAGAGATCGAAGAGATCTTATCTTCCTATTTAAACCTTGAAAGAATAATCTGGTTAAAACGTGGCGTATTCAATGATGAGACGAATGGGCATGTAGATAATCTCGCTTGTTTCATTCGACCGGGTGTTGTCGCTCTTACTTGGACTGATGACAAGAATGATCCCCAATATGAGATTTCCCATGAAGCTTATGAGGAATTGATCGATAGCAAGGATGCTAAAGGTCGTCGCTTAGAAGTACATAAAATTACGCAGCCTAATACCATAACTATAACTTATGAAGAGAGTCAAGGTGTCGATGCTATTGATGGTACTATACCACGTCAAGAAGGCGATCGGATGGCAGGCTCTTATATCAATTTCTATATTGCCAATGGTGGAGTTATTATGCCCACTTTCGATGACCCGTATGATCAAATCGCGTTGGAAAAACTTTCTAAATTATTTCCCGATAGAAGTGTAGTTGGTGTGCCAGCGCGAGAGATACTCTTGGGAGGTGGAAATATTCACTGTATAACCCAACAACAACCCTCTGGTTAAAAAAAGAAAGGAGAATACCAAATGGATCTAACAGGATATGCCTATATTAACTGGATCATTATAGTGATTGGTTTGTTCTTTATTATCCGTTTAGTGGTAGGATATATCGCTTCTAGACGTGTAAAAAATGCTGAGGATTATATTGTCGCTGGTCGTAGATTACCCCTTTACTTAGCTGGGGCTTCAATTATGGCAACCTGGTTTGCAGCAGAGACAATTATGGGAGCCAGTTCAACAGCCTATCAGTTGGGAATGCAAGGAGTATTATTTGATCCGTTTGGCGCGGTAATATGTTTGTTCCTTTCTGGTTTCTTCTTTATGCGATTGATGCGGCGTGCACGGTACTTGACTGCAATGGATTTCTTTGAAGCGCGTTATGGCAAGGGTCTTGTTATCGCAGGCGCAATTACTCAAATCATTGCTTATTTTGAATGGACCGCTGCTCAGATTGTTGCAGGAGGTAGTATTGTGCATGCTTTATTTGGTGTCCCCGTTAGTATGGGAATGATCATCGTGGCATCGATAGTCATATCTTATACCATGATGGGGGGGATGTGGGCAGATACATTATTGGACTTTATGCAGGTTTTCCTATCTGCGGGTGGAATTACCTTGATCTTTTTTGTTGTTTTAAGTAAGGTGGGTGGTTTGCAGGGACTTCTACAGAATGGTGGTTCTCTTTATGTCTCTAATCCTTGGACTATTTTTTCTATCCCTGGGGAAGGATATCTTGGATATAGTGGACATATGGGGGTATTCTATTGGTTAGCAGCTTGGATGGCAATTGGATTGGGGAGTCTCCCTGCTCAGGATTTAATCCAGCGTTCCATGTCAGGTAGAAATGAAGCAGTTGCAGTCTATGGAAGTTATATGGCAGCTATCCTCTATGGTTTGTTTGGTATTCTATCGCCAATCATTGGTATAGCGATGTTCATTTTAAAACCAGATTTGCCTGTAAAGGCGACGGAGTTTTTGATCGTTGGTGCAGCAGTCGAATATCTTTCTCCAATATTGGCAGCTCTGTTTATTGCAGCGCTAGTCTCAGCTTTGATGAGTACATCGGATAGCTCTTTATTAGCTGGGGCTTCAATCCTAACTGAGAATATTGTGCCATATTTCTGGAAAGATCTCAGCAGCCAAGATAAATTAAAATGGACACGTTTGATGGTAATGGTAATCGGAATAGTCAGTTTGGTCATCGCTCTTTTTGCTGCAACGATCTATAAATTAGCGATCTTTGCCTGGACTGTATTACTTGTTGGGCAAGCTGCTCCGTTTATTCTAGGAATTTATTGGAAGAAAGCTAATCATAGTGGGGCGCTAGCAGGTTTTTTTGCTGGTTTTTTGTCATGGTTAATAGGGCTTCTGGTTTACTATCCCTTTGCATTGCAAACCGTAGGTGAAGTAGAGATAGCAATCTGGGATGCAGCTTATATCAGTTCCTTTCCTGCCTTCCTCATTTGTGTAATTGTTTTTATTATAGTCTCATTAAAAACCCAAAAATCCGACCCACCAAAACCTTTATTGGATATTGATGGTAACCCTTTAGACTTACGCAATCCGTTTGGAAAATTACCTTTCCGAGAAGCGCTGAGGCATGAGTAAATCATCTGATCTGATGGAATGGGGAAACGTATAATTCAAAGTTCCAGAACTCTATAGCTATTCTTTTTGTGAGTAGTAGTACAATCACAACTTGAAGCTATTTATATAGAACCCGGAGTAAGTTTGAGAATCAATCATCGCTTGAGTTTTATTTATCGTGAATATCCGCGTCAATTTTGGTTGATGTTTATTGGAATGCTGATCAGTACGGTTGGAAGCAGTATGATTTGGCCATTCCTGTTGATTTTTCTGAGTGAAAATCTGGATGTCCCATTAACGATTGCCGCTAGTCTTATGACGCTCAATTCACTGGCTGGCTTGATCGCTTCTTTCTGGGCAGGTCCTGTGATTGATCGCCTGGGTCGCAAATGGATCATGGTTGTTAGTTTATTACTCAATGGAGTATCGTACTTCTTTTTAGGAAGCGCGGCGAATATTCCAGCTTTTGTGATTTTGATGACACTGAACGGTATTGCACAACCGCTCTATCGCATTGGTGGGGATGCTATGTTAGCGGATATGCTACCTCCGGAAAAACGTATTGATGGGTATGCGCTATTGCGATTGAGTAATAATGTCGGTGTCGCCATCGGTCCCGCGATAGGCGGATTTCTTGCAGCGACTTCGTATAATCTAGCCTTCTCAGGCGCTGCAATTGGAATGGCTATCTATGCCCTACTCTTAGCTATATTTGCTATTGAAACCTTACCTAAATTAGAAATTATTCAACAAGTAAAGCAGAAGTCATCGAAGGATTTTGGTGGTTATCTTACTATTCTAAAAGATCAACCTTTTATAAGATTTTCAATTTCTTATACGATGGTGATTGTGGTGGCATCTTTAGTGTGGGTTCTCTTGCCTGTTTATGCAAAGCAAAATTTTAATATCCCTGAAAGTCAATATGGCTGGATCGCAACTACTAATGCGATGATGGTCGTCTTATTCCAAGTATTAGTGACCAAAAGAACTAAATATTATCAACCTTTATCAGTGATGGCTATGGGAGCTTTTTTCTATGCTTTGGCGGTCTTGAGCGTTTCTGCTGGAAATGGATTTTGGGGTTTTTGGATCAGCATGGTGATTTTGACGATTGGAGAGCTAATTATTGTGCCTACCGCTTCAACCTACGCGGCAAACCTAGCGCCCGCAGATATGCGTGGTAGATATATGAGTATCTTTGGGCTTTCTTGGCGAGTGGCATTAGGAATTGGACCGATCCTGGGAGGTTTTTTGAATGATAGCTTAGGACCAAAAGCGATCTGGTATGGCGGTGTAGTAATAGGGTTAGCGAGCGCAATATTCTTCACTCAATTACAGAGTCAATATCGTGAGAAAAATCAATCTGTTACGAATAATCCTTATGTTGATTAATCTAGCTAACCTCTAATTTATATTCTTGGTTATCATGATTCCTGATTTGAGAAAACCATAGATATGAATTATGTGATATAATTGATAATATCAATTGAGTTTTAGCTGATCATCGCCGCCAGAGCTTCCAATTGGGCGGCGGATTTTAATTCTCACTTACTTTCTGATCAAAAAGTGATCCTATAGTGAGTATTATTGGGGAGAAAGGAGTCAGATCATCAGAATACAGGATACGATTTTCCCTGAAGAGAATAATCAGGTTCATCAAAACCAACCATCTTTTAAAATTGGGGATTGTGTAATTCACAAAATGTTTGGCGTTGGCCATATCATCGCTCGAGTTGAAAAGCAGATCTTCGAAGACCAACCGCGTTTATACTATGAAGTTCAATTAGAAAAAGCCACGATTTGGTTACCAGTAGACAGTCAAGAACCAACTCCAGTGCGATTATTAACCAATGAAGATGATTTAACTCGATTTCGAAAAATATTAACCAGTAAACCAGAATCCTTAAACGACAACTTTAGAGTACGTTTTTCATCTATGGATAAACTGTTTAAAGAAGGTAGTTTAGAATCGATTTGTGCGATTGTGCGTGATTTGACCGCCCGAGATAAAGTAAAGAGATTATCTAGGGGAGATAAAATGAGACTCCAAGCAGCATTGGAAACTTTGTGTAAGGAATGGTCAGCTTCAAGAGATATCTCTCTTGTTGATGCGGAAAATGAAATTGATAATCTTCTGGGTGACGTTATAAAAAAATAATAGATTTTTATTCGGAAATTATATCTGTTCTGTAACACCTTTCTTCCAATGCTGAAAAAAAAAGGGGGGTGTTAATAATCATCTTTATAATCATCGCGCAATACCAGGAAACGCCAACTTGTGCCTTGAGCTTTCAAATAACGATCGATCCAAAAATCGTACCGTAATGCTGTGTTCTTAGGCTAATAGATTGATATTTCCAGATGATAGCTGCGAAACAAGCCGGTAAGAAAATTGATAATAACGCGATCAAGTGCACCATACTCATGTTCTATTCCAAAAATTCAAATCCTAATCCCATTATAGCGAGTTAAATTAACAGAATCAATCTAAACGAGTTTTTAGATGGTCTAAAGAGTAAAGTATAGAGTATTATTAATATCACCTGTTCTGAAAATTTATCCCCAAAAAGCGATAAAATGAGTTTACGAAATGGATTGGTTCAAGAATGATAGATGAGAATCTAAAAAAACTAAATAGAGAAGGGCGAGTGTTGTGGGATAAAAAAGCTGATTTTTGGGATGCACTGCATGGCGAACAAGGCAATATTTTTCATCGGCAATTGGTTGCTCCAACGGTTGAACGATTAGTCAGATTGAAAAAAGGGGAACGCTTACTGGATATCGCTTGCGGCAATGGTGTCATGGCGCGCCGTTTTGCTGCTTTAGGCGCTAAAGTGACAGCGGTTGATTTTAGCGCTGCTCTGATCGAACGCGCTCAAGAACGTGGACAGAGATCTGGAGCGCTGATCGATTATGCGGTTGTGGATGTGACTGATGAAAATGCGCTGCTTTCTTTGGGAGAGAGCCAATTTGATGCGATTGTTTGCACAATGGCTTTCATGGATATCCCAGATATTGATTCCTTATTTCGTGCATCTAAACGCTTATTGAATGAAAAGGGTCGCTTTGTATTTGCCACAGCTCATCCGGCTTTTAATTCCAATAATCCCATCTTTGGTAGAGAGACGAAAGATGATCAGGGAAGATTAGAAACAGGTCACTATATTAGATTATCCGCTTACCTTGATATTAAACCAACTAAAGGGGTTGGCGCACCACAAGAACCATATCCGCATATCTATTATCATCGCACATTAAGCGGCTTATTAGGAAGCGCTTTTGCAGCCGGATTTGTCTTAAATGGATTAGAAGAACCAGCCTTTTCTCCGGCAGATTCTTCCGATAAAAAAGATCTCACTTGGGGGAATGTATGGCAGTTTCCACCTGTCTTAGCGGGTCGCTTGATCCCCATCAAAAGGGGAAATTAATTGACAGGTCAAATTTACTCTTGCTCACGCTCCATCATCATCAAAGCTAGTGATATCGTTCTACCAGCCTCTGACAAATGCTGGTTGGATATAGCCGAGGGTGTATCTTGATGGCTTCCAGAATATTTTTCCCATCTTTCCCTCGTGTAATAAATTTTATTAGTCTTAAGGCAATACCGGATGTATAATTCCTTCCGGGGTAGGCGGTGTAATCTTTCCCGTAAGTTAACGATGTTCCTTGATTATCGATACAGAAAATCGGTTCAGAATTATGATATTCAAAGCTACTATCTCGGGTTTGAAAATAGGTTTGTTTTTCTCCACCGACTTGCAAACCCATTTGTTCAAAGCGGTAAGCAGTGTATAGGGCTGAAAGATCGATGCCAGGAGAGCCTAAAGCACGTCCAAATAGGGATTAATCGGTTAATTCTCTAATAATTTAATAAGCTTGGTTAACGTCAAACTGATTGGCTTGTTGCTCGTAAAAAGGCATTGCTCCCGAATTTAAAGTAAACCAGTTATTACCCAAGACAATCACAACTGAGAAAAGTAATGTGTTTCGATTAACGAGTTTGTTGAGCAAAGGATTACCCTCGCTGATCATGTATCGCACACCCTCACCAAACACGTGAATAATTAAGATTGCTACAAATAAAGTTGCCAATTGAATTATATTACTAGTGTGTTAAATTTCACCTTCCAAATAAGATCGAGTGCGTTCCTCTTGAGGATTTTGGAAAAATTGATTGGCTGGTGCGTATTCGATCAATTCGCCTAAGTACATAAAGACGACATAATCTGCTAACCTGCGAGCTTGCCGTAAAATATGGGTTACTAAAACAATCGTATAGGCTTGTTTGAGTTCATGTAAACGGCTTTCGATATGTTTCGCAGAGAGCGGATCAAGCGCAGAAGTTGGCTCGTCCCCTAAAAGGATCTCTGGTTCAATGGCTAAACCCCTGGCTAAACATAAACGTTGTTGCTGACCAATAGAAAGGCGGGCTGCCGGTGAATCAAAACGGTCCTTGACTTCATCCCATAGTCCTGCAGCTTGTAAATAATGTTCAACTTTCTTATCTAGAGATTTTCCTTTCTTATGACCATGAAGGCGTAAGCCATAAGCTACATTATCATAAATTGACATCGGTAAGGGACAAGGACGTTGAGACAGCAAACCAGCTTTTTTTCTCACGTCGGTCACATCAATATCTGGGTCGTAAATATTCTTGCCATCGATGATGACTCTGCCAGTGACATGTGTCCCGTCTGTAAGCTCAAGGAAGCGATTGATGCTTTTAAGAAGCGTGGTTTTTCCACATCCCGAAGGACCTAAGATAACTGTGATTTGATCGCGTGGGATATCCAAGTTGATATTCTTCAACGCTTGGTTTTTTTCATAATAGACATTCAAGTCTTGAATTTGAATGTGAGTATTCATGCTATGCTCCTTTTTATTTAATTGAGAACCTACTTAATCGTTGTGCGAGCCATCGTGAACCAAAGCTGATCGTTAATACGATCACAGTTAATACTAGTGCAGATGCATAAGCGCGTTCCTGTACTTCTGGAAATGGAGTGCCTAGCTGGAAGAAGATCGCTAATGGAAGGGAGGCTGCCGGTCTGAAAATAGAATTTGGGATTTGATCAGAGAAACCAGCTGTGAAGAGCACGGAGGCAGCATCGCCAATCGCACGTCCGAATGCTAAAAGAATGGCTGTCATCAATCCTGGAAGCGCCTGACGTGCGACGACTTTGGTGGCTGTTTCCATACGATTAGCGCCAAGAGCTAACGAGGCATGGCTTAATTCTTCGGGCATTAAGCGTACGACTTCTTCCATCGCACGACACATAATTGGAATTTCAAGCAATGTCAAAACGATTATACCGCCCAGAAGAGAAGCTCGTAATCCGAAGAAAAGCATGATCGTGAAACCGAATGCTCCATAAACGATTGAAGGGATCCCCCAAAGGACATCCAGAGAGAGCCGCACAACGTCAGCCCATTTTGTGTTTTGGATATAAGATCCGAGATATAACGCTAATGGGAGACTGATAATGATGGAGAGAATTGTTGCTCCACCTGCTAAATAGAGCGAACCGAGGATGGCGTTGAGTATCCCACCTTCTTTCCCGAGATAGAAGCCTCCCTTGGGAGTTTGGGTCAACATGGCGATATCCAGCGCAGGTAACCCCTTGGAAATGACCGTAATCAAGATAAAGATTAATATACCTATCAAGAGTAGGAAGGAAAAACTCATCCAGAACATATAAAAGCATTCTTCGATATGTTTGCGTTGAAAGAGCGATTTCTTTTTCATCTCTAAATCCTCCTTTTGAGGCGATATAAAATTGTTGTGGAGATGATGTTAAAAAGCAGGATGATCAGAAGCAGCATCAGTGCAGCTCCTAAGAGAGCCGCGTCGTATAAGGGAATGGACATCATCTCTCCATAATTATTAGCAATCAATGCGGGCAGAGGATAAGCTGCATCAAAAATCGATTTTGGGATTTGGGCTACATTTCCTACCACCATGAGAACAGCCATTGTTTCACCTAGCGCACGCGAAGCGCCTAATACGATCCCTGCTAAAATCCCGGGTATTACTTGTGGAATGACCGCTGATTTCACCATTTGCCAGCGTGTAGAACCCATGGCAAGCGAAGCTTCGCGGTAACAATCGGGGACTGAGTGCATAACTTCAAAGGTAATATTTACGATAAATGGAGCGATCATGACAGCTAACACCACCCCTCCAGCGAAGATACCATAGCCGGTGGGATTATGTGATGAAAGCAAGGGAATGAAAGGTAAATATTGGTTTACAAAGGGTAAGATGTGGTTCTGAATCAAAGGTACGATTGCCAAGACACCCCAAATACCATACACGACAGAAGGTATAGCTGCCAAGAGGTCTAACAGAGGTTTCATCAAGGCGCGCAGTCTAGCATTTGAATATTCAGCGAGATAAATGGCTGCAAATAGGCTGGGAGGGACAGCCAAAACCAGTGATAGACACGTAACCATAACAGTTCCAAGGATGAATGGTAAAAAACCAAAATTCCCTTGGAGAGGTTTCCAGATTTTGCCGGTCACCAAATCCCAAAGAGAGGCATGCGTCAGGATGGGTTGGGAACGGTATGCCAGCGCAATAATGATCAATAGGACAAGAATTATTGGGAAAAGGGAGACCAAGAGTAATATCTTTTCTGTGACTTTATTCAAGATACTTCGTCCAAAAATCCTTCTAGGTTTGGCGTTATATCTTTCTACTACGAGTGGGTTTATCTCTTGCATTTGAAACCTCCGTAGGGGTTGTAATCGAATATTCTTAGCGTAATTTGCTTAGAGCCTCGTCTAATTGTGCTTGTGTAAGCTGAACATAACCTGCTTCACCGACAAAAGCCTGTCCATCTCTCAGAATCCATTCAAGGAAAGATTTGATCAACCCCTTTGGTTTTTCATGGGTTACCAAATTTAATTCCCTTGCTGGGGGCGATGGATACAAGCCAAGGGCAACGGCGTTTATCGCTTCTACTTTTGTTTCTAGAATCTCATCTGGATCAGCAAAACCATTCTCATTAGCGTCAATTGGGATGATCATCACACCATTGATAGGCTTCCCACTATCTGCATCATAGGAATAACCCAAGTTGTTATAACCTATTCCAAGCGGGTCTTTAACGACTGCCTCGACTAACCCAGGATCGCCAAAAACACCGATCCCTAGCAGGTCTTCCTGGTTTTTTCCAAGATATTTTGCCCAGGTTTCAGGCGCTCCGGCAGCATCTGAACGAGTATATATGTGGATCTCATCTTTGATTTCGGATATTCCGACGATTTCTCCCCATGTTTTGGTATCACCCGTAATGAAAATTTTTACAAAAAACTCTCGTTTTATCCCTGACTTTAGAATTTCGGTGTAGACAGGGTTCTCGATATTCATAACCGGGAATACAGCATCTTTGGTAACAGATATCCAGTAGGCGCCTTTGGCTTCCTCTTCAGGTGTGATGGCGCGTGAAACCATACCGATATCAACCGCATTGGCTATAGCATCTGACATACCTTTGCCCGCGCCACCAGCGGATATATCAAATTGAACATAGGGATTGGTTTTAGTAAATTCTTCTGCCCAGCACGTCATGATCGGATAGAGAGCCCAGGCACCGGATATGGTAATGGTGCCATTTAATTCATCAGATTGCAGATTGTCTGATCCTGTATTGCAGGCAGAAAAGCTGCTCATCATTAAAATGCACAGGGTAAAAAATAGAACGAAGTGTGAAATAAAGCGGGTAATCCTCATTTCAAAGTTCTCCTTTTTTTGAAAGTATATAATCTCTAGTCTATTACTATACTTTATGCTGCACAAAAAAAAATTATTCAAAAATCAATTATCTTGTTATACTATCTTATTTCAAATAGAGAGACACTCTGTATAGCGGCACGTTCTCGTTCGACGCGTTCTAGAACATCTGCTAAAGTCGTATGATCGAGAATATTAGCGATTGCATTACGAACATCTAGCATCACTAGGCGTAAACCGCAGGTTCTTTCATCTGGACAACCACAGGGTTCATACGCCATTTGACTGACGCAGCGAATAGGGGCGATAGGTCCATCCAGTACGCGTACAATTTGACCGAGGTCGATCTCATCTGGAGGGCGCGCTAAATAATAACCGCCGCCAATGCCAGATTTGCTTTGCAATAGTCCTGCGTTTTTTAAGGTCAGCAAGATCTGTTCTAGATATTTAGCTGGTATTTTTTGCCGTTCTGCAATCTCCTTTATTTGAACAACGTTATGATTACCTTCTTGTTGGTCTTCTAATGAAGTTGCCAGATCGATCATTGCTCTCAGACCGTATTCACCACGTTTTGATAATTTCATACCTTATAAAGTCTATTAGAATAATATAGTTTAGATAGATTTATGATATCAATTTTTTTGATATTGTCAAGACTTAAATATTTATGAAATTTTTCAAACGAAATTATTATTTTTTATCTGAATCGGAAAACAAATTTAGCAATTCATCTTTATCGGTTGTTGCTAAACATACAGTTGTATCGGCAGCGCCATAGTATATTTTTACTTCTCCATCTGATTCGAATAATATACTGCCCGGGAATATAGCATTTCCTCTAAATCCTTTAATTTCATAATCTTCTTTAGGAATCATGATAGGTTTTGGATAAAGTTCTTTTACTTTCCAGGATTGTTCAAGATTGAGTAACATCGTTCCGATGCTATATGTTTTAAACCATCCTTTATGCCATGCATATAATTCTTTACTTGGATCAATATTTACCGCATGGAAAAGACAAAGCTATCCTTTAGGAGTTTTTATTGGCGGAGAGCCTGGACCGATTTTCACATTTGCCCATGCTACAAGCTCACTACTCAGAACCAATTGATGGTTACCCCAATATATACAATCTTTTGAATCATAGAACCAAATATCGAAGTTTTCTTGTCTTCCTTTGCCATATATTGAGAATGGTCTTTCTAGGCGCATGAATTTTTCGTTAATTTTTTCTGGAAAAAGCACAAAATTTCGATTATCTGGAACAGAAAGTGATAATAATTCCCATTTTTCAAAATCATCTGTTACAGCAATGCCACCTCGAATTCCATGATATGTGTCAACAGCAAAACAAATATAACAACGATTGTTGACGACAGTTAAACGCGGATCATAGGCGCGAATTATTTCTTCAGTTTTCCATTCAATCCATGGATATCTCTGCGGTTCCCATAGAACGCCATCTGAAGAGAAAGCTAAACCAATATTTGTTCCAGTGAAAAGGTGTGAACCCGGATTTCCACCATAATCATTTCAAAATGCCATAATATATTGTCCTTGGTATTTTATGACACCTGCATTAAAAATGAGCGTTGAAGGATAAGGGATATCTGATGAAGATAGGATTGGATTTTGAGGATATCGCTTAATAATGCTATTAACTTCTTGTTGCATTCCGGATTTCTAAGTTATGCTCATAGAAAAAATTTATAGATCAATTCGTAATAATCCATCAACAATATAATTTCCCAAATAATTATTAATGAAAAGATCGTTTCACTCGGAAGGTTCAAAGTCTAGTGCCGCTGAGTTGATACAATATCGAACTCCGGTGGGTTTTGGACCATCATTGAATACATGACCCAAGTGAGAATTGCAACGATCACATAACACCTCTGTGCGCACCATACCATGGCTTGTATCGCGGACTTCTCGAATGGACGCTTGTTGAATTGTTTGATTGAAGCTTGGCCATCCAGAACCTGAATCAAATTTTGATTCTGAATTAAATAATGGCGTACCACAAGCAATACACTTGTAAACACCTTTCTCAGAATAATTATAAAACTTTCCAGTAAAGGGAGGTTCGGTTCCTTTTTCTCGTAAGATATGATATTGATGAGGGGTTAATATTGCTCGCCATTGGTTATCACTTTTTTTAATTTTCTCCATAATATTGAAGCTCCTAAAAGATTCTAACATGCAAATTAATAAGGAAAAATATGAATTTTACATAAAAAAGTTTTCCTTACGTTGGAATTTCTGATGATTTTGGTTATAATAGTATAAATATTGGTTTTATTACGTTCAATTATCGAATGGAGGTTTCTAATGTCGGAAATGAAAGATGGATGTGTAGCGCCAGCGAAGGGACCAATCTTACCCGAGCCTGTTGAAGAGAGCGCCACATCAAAAATAATATCACAAGAAAAGGAGATGAAAATGGTAGCAAAAGTAGGTAAGGAAGCGCCGGATTTTGAAGCGAATGCCTTCATTGCCGGGAAGGGTTTTAAACCGATAAAATTATCGGATTATAAAGGAAAGTGGATAGTACTCTGTTTCTATCCAGGTGACTTTACCTTTGTTTGACCGACAGAATTAGCAGCAGTTGCTGCTGTATATCCTGAACTTCAAGCATTGGATGTAGAAGTTCTAGCGATGAGTGTTGATAGTCGATTTGTCCATAAGATATGGCAGGAAGAAGAATTATCCAAGATGGTTGAGGGAGGTGTTCCCTTCCCGATGTTATCTGATGGTGGAGGTAAAATAGGAAATCTTTATGGTGTATATGATGAAGCTGCAGGGGTAGATATTCGGGGGCGTTTTATTATTGATCCGGATTTTGTGATTCGTGCTATGGAAGTGCTGACGCCAGAAGTTGGTAGAAACCCCCATGAGTTAATTCGACAAGTGAAAGCTTTCCAACATGTTGTCTTGACTGGAGAAGTAACTCCTTCAGGTTGGGAACCAGGTGACACAACCTTGTCCCCAGGACCTAATTTGGTTGGTAAAGTTTGGGAAGTTTGGAAACCGTAATAGATCGATAACCCATTTTGATCGAACCGCGTTTGAATAACGCGGTTCTTTTTTTGGTAGGAGGTTATTGATTATGGATTCTATTGTAAATAATTTTCGCTTATAATTAAATCAAGCTTATGATTCCAATTTTTAAGATCGCAAAACAATTGATGATGAGGTATTTTTATGGAAAATAACACGATTAAATTTCCGAAGGGTTTTATTTGGGGATCTGCAACGGCTTCGTATCAAATAGAAGGCGCTTGGCGAGATGATGGCAAAGGTGAGAATATCTGGGATCGATTTAGTCACACCCCAGGAAAAATTGAAACCGGTGAGACAGGCGATATCGCTTGTGACCATTATCATCACTACAGCGATGATATTGCATTGATGAAAGAAATTGGTTTGAACGCTTATCGGTTTTCCATCTCTTGGGCACGCTGGCTACCGGAAGGACGTGGGAAGATCAATCAAGCTGGAACTGATTTTTATGATCAGCTTGTCGATTCACTCCTTGAGAATGGTATTGAGCCATATATCACCTTATATCATTGGGATTTGCCTCAATCGTTACAAGATCAAGGTGGCTGGGTAATACGATCAACTGTGGAAGCCTTTTCAGAATTTGCAAATTTAGCAACACAGCGATTAGGTGATCGTGTAAAATATTGGATGACTCTGAACGAACCATATGTTAGCGCATATATTGGTTATTATGAAGGACGTCATGCACCAGGACATACTGATTTAGATGAAATGCTAGCAGTATCCCATCATTTACTATTAGGACACGGATTAGCTGTACCGATTATTCGTGAAAATGTACCCGATGCTGAAGTGGGAATTGTATTGAATCTCTCCGGACAAACGCCTGCCTCTCATAGCATGGCTGATCGAGCGGCTGCATATCGTGCCGATGGTATTGTAAATCGTTGGTATCTTGATCCACTTGCCGGTAGAGGATATCCAAAAGATATTGTTGAATACTTCGATCGCCCGCTGGATTTTATTAAACCCGGTGATCTTCAGGAAATCGCTCAGCCAATTGATTTTCTAGGCATAAATAATTATTTTCGTGATGTCGTGCGCAGTACAGAAGTTACTGAAGAAGAGAATGAGCCGCGTACTGTCTTTCCAGAGAACCTTAGGACAGAAATGGATTGGGAGGTATATCCTCCTGCACTCTATAATTTATTGGGGAGGATCCATTTTGATTATCAATTTCCTGCAATATATATCACTGAAAATGGAGCTGCATTTCCTGATATTGTTGAACCTTCTGGAATTGTGGAAGACACACAACGAATCGCATATTTTTCAGGATATCTTGAATCGGTCGCAAAAGCGATTAATGCAGGTGTACCCATCAAAGGTTATTTTGTTTGGTCATTAATGGATAACTTTGAGTGGGCACACGGTTTTAGTAAGCGTTTTGGATTGATCTATATTGATTTTGATAATCAGTCGAGAATACTTAAGAATAGCGCTCGATGGTATCAACAAGCCATTAAGAACAACGCAATCGAATATTGATTAGGTATTTATGTTAGGATGATCCTTGCATCTAAAGCGCGCGCTCCTTGATTCTCTTTAAACAATCGTAACGGGTTGACATCTAATTCTTTGATTTCGGGAAAATCTCTCAGCAACTGTGATAATCGGAGTAAGAAATCAACCAAAGTATCAATATCAGATGCTTTGTGTCCGCGCGCACCTGCTAAGATTTGGTAACCACGTAAATCCTGGATCATTTCTAGGGCTTCACGTTTTGAGATGGGTGCGACGCGCACTACTGATTCATCAAAAATTTCAACGAATATTCCACCTAATCCTAACATGACCACAGGTCCAAATTGAGGATCTTGTCGTCCTCCTAAAATCAATTCACGACCTCCGGTGACCATCGGTTGGACGATCACACCATCGATCTTCGCGTCAGGGTAGGCTGTGTGGATACCAGTCATCATATCCTCGAAAGCAGAGGCAACCGCTGATTTATTACGCAAATTTAACTGAACTCCACCAACATCTGATTTATGGGAGATTTGTTCAGCAACAATTTTAATGGCTACAGGGTATCCAAGTTTGCTGGCAGCTTCTTGCGCTTCTTCTACACTCATTGCAATGATACTATTCACCGTAGAGATCCCATAATATTCCAATACCGAAAGTGATTCGGATAGTAATAGATCTCTTTTTTCCTTCTTTGCTCTATCGATCAATTCTTGAGCAGCCTTTTGTTGAACCTTGCATTGTGGGATATCCTCGCTGGTGTGAATCAATTGAGATTGTCTGTTGTGGTAATATTGAATTTCAAGGGCGCGAATTGTCTCTACGATTTGAGTAAAAATCGGGAAATCATAATTTTGTTTTAAGTAGTTAACTTCATTATCTGTTGAAGAAATGTAATATGCGACAGGCTTATCATAAATTTCAACCAATTTCATCAATCTTTCTAATAATTTTCGGCTAGTATAATTTTCTTCTTCTGTCAAAGAGGTGTGTAAAAAGATAACACCATCAACACCTGGTAGTTTTAGTGTCCTTTCGACAATCTGTGCATAAACATCAAGATCAAATAAATCGCCTAAGTCTAGTGGATTTGTGAGTCGGATTACAGAAGCGCGGAAATTTTTTTCTATCTCGCGTAAGAAAGAATCGGGGAAGTGAGCTAAATTAAAATTTGATAACTCGCAAGCATCTGCTCCAATGACAGCATGTCCGCCAGAACGAGATATTATGGCTAGATTTTTCCCTTTGATGGGAGGTAAACGTAAAATCTTCAAGTAATTTCCTAAGGATGTGTCATCTCGAACGCGAAGAATGCCAGATTGATGGAATGCTGCGTCTACAACCTTGTCATCGCTTGTTAGTGAAGCTGTATGAGAGAGAGCGATGTTCTGCCCAAATTTCCCAATATTGGATTTAAAAGCAAGGATGGGTTTATTTGATTTTCGAGCGATTTCCATTAGATTTTGTCCATTACGGATCGATTCGAGATACATATAGATCAACTTAGTGCCTGGATCTTCGATCATATATTCAAGGAGATCTACAGCACTCGTATCAAGTGCATTCCCAATCGAGACAAACTTGTTTAAACCCAACCCCTCATTTGTCATCAAGTTCATAACAGACATTCCAATGCCGCCTGATTGGGTGATGATCGAAATATCACCTTTTTTCGTATCCTTTGGCATAATCGGGAAGGGAACGCAGAATCCGTTTTCCATATTGATTGCACCGATACAGTTAGGACCTACGAAACGGATGCCATATTTTTGGGCGATGCGCAACATCTCTTCTTCAAGCCTGCGACCTTCTTCGGCTTCATATTCTCTAAATCCTGCAGTTTCAATAATTGCCCAACGGATTCCTTTTTCTCCACATTCTTCAAGAACACTGGGTACAGTTTTTGCGGGAGTTAAGATAACAGCTAAATCAATATGATCAGGAATGTCTCCCACAGACTTATAAATTCTACGTGTTTGGATCATCCCACCACGTGGACCAACGGCGTAGACAATTCCGGTGAAGCCGAAATCAACTAAATTGGTTACAATATTACGTCCCAGGTTGGTTTCTCTAGAAGATACACCAATTACTGCTACGGTGGTGGGATAGAAAAATTCTCGCATATTCGATCTCCTATGATAATTCCTTTTTTTTTCACTATACAGAGTCTAACATGTAAAGAGATAGTGAAAAAGTATATTAATTATTGTTATATCCAATTAGGTTCCTGATAACTTCCGAAGACTTTCTTCATAATTGATATGATTTCTCCAACCGTTGCTTCTGCTCTCACAGCATCCAAAATAAATGGCATCGTATTTTGTGTTCCCTCACATGCAATTCTTAGTTGATCTAAGGCTTGTCCTAGCCTTGCATTGTCTCTTTGGGTACGTAATCTCTCAAGGCGAGATTTTTGGCGTTCAAATCCTTCTGAATCCATTTCTAATATTGGAATAGAAATATCTTGCTCTTCTTGGTATGCATTTACGCCTATGATTTTGTAATAACCTCTGTCGATTTCTCTTTGATAGGCATAAGCAGCTTCAGCAATTTCATTTTGAAAGAAACCTTTTTCAATAGATGGAAGAACACCTCCAAGGTCAGATATCGATTGAAAATAATCATAACTGATTTTTTCAATTTGATTGGTCAAGTTTTCGATAAAGTAAGAACCAGCCAGTGGATCGATGGTATTTGTAACCCCCGACTCTTCAGCGATAATTTGTTGAGTACGTAACGCTATCTTGGCTGCTTTTTCAGATGGGAGAGCAATTGCTTCATCCATGCTATTGGTGTGAAGGGATTGGGTTCCACCGAGCACAGCCGCGAGAGCTTGGAGAGTAACACGTACAATATTATTTTCTGGTTGTTGTGCAGTTAATGATGCGCCTGCGGTTTGAGTATGAAAGCGCATTAGCCATGAACGTTGATCTTTGGCATTAAATGTATGGCGCATTTCGCGAGCCCAAATTCGTCTTGCAGCACGATATTTCGCAATCTCTTCAAAGAAGTCGGAATGTGAATTGAAGAAAAAAGATAAGCGTGGTGCAAATTGATCAATTTCTAAACCGCGTTGAATCGCCCAACGAACATATTCCATTCCATCCGCTAATGTAAAGGCTAATTCTTGAGCGGCAGTCGATCCAGCTTCTCGGATATGATACCCAGAAATGCTTATGGTATTCCACAATGGTACATATTTGCTTCCGTATTCGATTGTATCTACAACCAAACGCATGGAAGGTTCAGGTGGGAAGATGTATTCTTTTTGTGCAATATATTCTTTCAAGATATCATTTTGGATTGTGCCGCGGAGTTTATTAGATGGAACCCCTTGGTTCTCAGCCGTTGCGATATACATTGCCCAAATAATCGCAGCGGGTGAGTTAATCGTCATACTAGTAGAGATTTTATCTATTGGAATACCTTCAAACAATCGCTGCATATCATCTAAAGATGAAACAGCAACGCCACATTTTCCAAATTCTCCTAACGCAGTTGGATCGTCGCTATCTAGTCCCATCAGTGTTGGAAGATCAAAGGCTACTGAAAGACCGGTTTGTCCTTTCTCGAGCAAGTATTTAAAGCGTTGGTTAGTTTCTTCTGCGCTGCCATAACCGGCGAACATGCGCATAGTCCATAATCGCCCGCGATACATGGTGGGATGGATGCCGCGCGTAAAAGGATATTGTCCAGGCATATTCAGGTCTTCTAAATAATCTAGATTTTCAATATCTAATGGTGAATAAAGTCGATGTATTTCTTCAGCTGATATGGTATTGAATTTATTCTGTCTCTCTGGTCGAGAATTTAAGGTCTTCTGGAGGGTTGAGTCTTGCCATTTATTAAAAGCCTTCTTTAATTTGTCTATTAAAACCCGGTTATACATCTATCACCTCTGTCGAAAGAAACAGATTTATTTATATTATAGCATTGCTTTGATCCAGACGGTAAAAGTACTACCTCTATTAGGAATCGACTCTACTTGGATTTTTCCATCCATTCTCTCGAGAATTTCCTTTGATATTGCTAGTCCGAGCCCAGTACCAAGGGCTTGGGTGACTTTACTGGAACTTCCACGGTAAAACCGATCATAAATATACGGTAATTCATCAGGTTGAATACCAACTCCAGTATCTTGAATGGAGATTCTTATCCAAGAAATCGGGTCTATTATCATATTATCTACATTAATGTTAATAGAGCCACCAGGTAAAGTATAATTCATTGCATTGGTTAAAAGGTTGGATAATACCTGAATCATTGATCTTGGATCGACCATAGCAAACGGTAACTTTGTTGGGATATCAAGATGTAAATCTAAACCTTTATGAGATGCCATTTGCTTTCGATCCGTGATTAGATCCTGAACAATGGAACTTATATCAACAGCTCTGATTTGGATTTGAGTTCTTCCCGATTCGATTCTTGATATGGTTAATAAATCTTCAATTAAGGCTGTTAGACGTTGAGTCTCTCTTCTAAGTATTTCTAGATAATTTTCACGTTTACTTATTTGATTTTCGGAGGTCAACAATTCTAAATATAGATTTAGGTTTGTCAAAGGAGTTCGTAATTCGTGAGAAACATCAGATACGAATTGGTTTTTCATATCGTCAAGCTCTCTGAAATGAGTCACATCTCGATAGACAATAATCAATCCAGGGCTTTTTTTCTTATCTGATTGAAAGGTTGATGCTATTGCTTGATAAGAGCGCTGATTTAATTCAAGATTGTTTTGTTCATTGCTTGAATAAGACTGTTTAAGTTGCCTCAGTAAATCTGGGTGAAATAGATCGAATCTAGCTTCTTGCGCTTCATAAATCAATAGTTTTCCTGCGTGATTTGCATCAAGTAAAGAATCTTTATCATCCAAAACAAAAACCGCTTCAGGGACTGCATTTAGAATTGCTTCTATCCTATTCTTTGCCAACGATAATTCTGCCGTTCTTTCTTTAACACGTTTCTCTAATTCTAAAGAATGTTCTTGAAGATGTTGGTATAGTCTTGCATTATGCAAAGCTGCCGCAGCATGGAATGCGAAAGCTTGAAGTCGATTGATGGTTTCTTGTGTAAAGAAATTGGGTTGATCACTATTTAGTCCGAGAAAACCTATGGTCTCATCTCTTATCTGAAGTGGGGCAGCGGCATATGAGCGTATCCAGTCGGAAGTACCTAAATCTTGCCAAAGTGAGTCGGATTGGGTGTCAGAGATTAACAAAGGGCGGTTAGTCTCTATCATTTGCTGAAGAGTTAGAGTTGATATTGGAATGCTCGGTCCGTAATTCAGACTTTTTAACTTTCCTTTCTCCTTTTGTATTTGTCTAACAATAATTGCTTGATTTTCTTTTACCAACATGAGATTGGCTGATCGACAAGGTAAGACTCGAATTGTTTGTTCCAGAATGCTTTCAAGAAGTTGATCTATATAGAGAGTGCTATTTAGGATCGCTGTCGCTTCTATTAATGCTTCAGCAAATTGTCTTTCGGTTTGCTTGGATTGGTGTAAATGAGCATTTTGTATCGCGATCGAGAAACCATTTGTGATTGTTAGCGCTAATTGAATCTCGGGCGAGGTAAAACTACGGTGTTTTTTATATAATAATATATGAAATCCGGAAATCGTTGCATCACGATAAATCGGTAAGAATAATCCAGAAATAAAACCTAGATGGAGAATTTCCCTTTGAAATTCGGGGAAAGTTAGATATTTTGAAAAGTCATTAATCACCAACACTTCTCCAGAATGGGAGAAATCATCTTTTTTTATGTTATGAAAAATTTCTAAGAAGGGATCATTATTGTTTAGTTGCAAATTATGTGTTAGATAGAAATATCCATTGATGGTTGAATCATCTTCTAATATAACGATATTGGCGTCTATTTGGAAAACATCTTCCTCAACTTGATTTACTATTGAAAAAATTTTCTTGATATCGTGTAGTTGAATTAATTCAGTGGTTAGTTGATTGAGTTTTAAAAGGTTATTTTCATACTGTTGTGCGCGTGAAGAAAAAATGTCGAACAATGGCCGGTGTGTAGAAGCTGCGCAAAAAGGAAAATTTTTGGGTATTCTTTTAAGATAATAACTGAATACGGGTGAGATCGTAATACTAAACAGCACCTTGACGATTATATTTAAAGAAATGATATCAAGTAGATTAATCTGACTCCAAAATAGCAGGGATGGATAAAGGACCGAATCAAAACCTAATGTGATAGATAATGCTCCACATCCAGCGAGTTTGCTGGGAAATCGTTTGCGAATATTACTCAACCATTGATACGACAAGATTAGTACCGTAAAGTCCAACACTAAAGTGATTGTAGATACAATCGGTAATTGTATAGATGTTGTTGAATCGGGAATACTTAATCCGGTTTGATTAAGTAAAAAAACTTGGACATTCGGTAAATGCTGATAAATTTCTAGGATAAATGATGTGAGAATAATACCTATAAGTAGGTTTCTAGCAGGGGTTGATCCATGGATTATATATATTAATAATATACCAATCAATAAGTTGGGTAGCAATATGAAAGAGCCGATTGATAAGGAGATATCCAGCGTTGGAATACGCCAAGTCATAATTCCTAAGGAACAGAATTGCATTGCAGCCGTATACGCACCAAGTGTTATGATGAGTGGCGTTAGACTAATACGCAGGCTTAGATAATGCAAAACAAAAACAAACGCTGCAAATAACCAATAAACAAGCAGGATGAATATGAATGTCAACAGGATTGGCATAATATTGAGTTTAATTTCTGATAATAAAAGATTCTATAAATTTTGGCTAAATTCTTGGATCAGATTCCATGCTTTTAAAACATTCTCCTTGACTGTATAAGTTTGTCCAATTACCATACGTAATATAAATTGGTCATTCAATTTTGTATGAGTCAAGAATAACTTACCGCTTTGATTCAGCTGGTTTAATAATATCTCATTTTTTTTATTATCCGATTTGTGGCGAAAACAAACTAGATTTAGGGGAACAGGCGCCATCACTTCAAAATCTTGTGAATCTTCGATCCATTGTGCAAATTGTTGAGCAAGTGAAATATGGTTTCTTATATGGTATTGTAGACCTTCCACACCATAATGTCGAATAACGAACCATAATTTTAGCGCTCTAAAACGTCTTCCTAATTGTATTTGCCAATCGCGATAGTCAAAAACCGCTCCAGTTTCTGTAGCTTGGTTGCGTAGATACTCCGGTAAGATACTAAGCGTTTGGATTAGGTGTGCGCGATCAGACACGTAGAAACAATCACAATCAAAATTTGTAAACATCCATTTATGAGGGTTAAAAGCATAACTATCCGCATATTCGAGCCCATTATTCAGATACCGAAATTCTGGGCAAATCGTAGCGGTTCCAGACATAGCTGCATCTACATGCATCCAAAGACCTTCTCTTTTACAAATACTACCTATCTCTGGCAAAGGGTCGATTGCATTAGAAGATGTTGTCCCTATTGTTGCACAAACAAAGAATGGAACTCGACCTGCTTTTTTATCTTCTTGGATAGCATGATTAAGAGCTTCAGCATCCATAGCGAATTTTCCATCGACAGGGATGATATGTAAATTATCTTCCCCAATACCCGCAATCCTGACAGCTTTCTCTAAGGAGGAATGTGTTTGGGTTGATACATAAGCCACCAATTTGCCATTACAACCTTTCTTATTGGATTGAAAATTGTTTTTCCTCTCTCGTGCAGCGATCAGCGCTGTGAGAGCTGCACTCGAAGCTGAATCTTGGATCACGCCGCCTCCAGTATCGCTGGATTTAAATTTACCCGGTAAACCTAACATATCTACTAACCAATCTAACACACGCGTTTCCAATTCAGTGCAAGCAGGGCTTGTAATCCATAACATCCCTTGAACGCCTAACCCGCTTGAAAATAATTCGCCTAATATGGATGGACCAGATGTATTTGCAGGGAAGTATCCGAAAAAATCCGGTGATTGCCAATGAGTTATTCCTGGAAGGATGATATTATCCATATCTTTTAGTATCTCTTCAAATGATTCTCCTTGGTTAGGCGCGGATTCTGGTAATGCCTTCCGAATATCGCCTGGTTCTACTTGAGATTGCACAGGATATTTGGTGTTTTTTTCATGATAGTCGGCTATCCAATCAATGACTGCATAACCGTATTTTCGGAACTCATCAGAAGACATATGGTAATTTTTTTCTATGCTCATTTTTTCCTCTGTGTGAATGTTGTACCCTTGGAACCAAAAAGGTTTTTTTTGATATTGGAATGTAGAGTACTTGTTTTAATCTTATCATGTAAAATTGGAAATGTATGCTGAACAAATATCAGGACATAGAACAAATATTTTAGAGCACAGTATTGAGGGAAATTGAAAGCTTGCAATTTCTTTTAGCTAGCTATGTTTTGATAAACCTTATATGTGCGCTCAAACGATCATACTTTGATTATTTATAGATCTTGTGAAAATAAAATTTTCGATTATATTTGGTGATGAGGTTTTTAGATTACAAAAAGAATTATGATTGGTGGTTATTTCTTATTATTTGGAGGCTGATATGAAGAACTTAGGCGTAAAATTGTTGGCGGCTTATTTAATTCTAACTGGTGTCTTTCCATTTATCAATCTAAATTCAAACGCAAGTGGAATCATATTATAAATACTGGCAATTGCATCTGGGATTCTTCTTATCACCAATAAAGGAATCAAAATAAATAAACGAACGGGGATAATATTGTTGGCGATATGGCTAATATTGAATACATTGATTCCTTTGTTTAATTTACCTATACCTATTTTACATCAAATATTAGCGATATTAGCAATAGCAGCAGGTGTATTCTTATTATTATAAAAAGTTAGATTTCATTATTCAAGTTTTTAGTTTTGGATTTATTAGATTTTGGAGGATATTTTCAATTTTATGACGGATACCGAGGTTGTATCCAAATCTTCCACACGTTCCGTGACCGATGTGGTATACATAGTTTTCAATAGGAAAATCAATTAATTGATAACCCTTTTTGATGGCAGAATACATATTATTTATTCCTGGTGATCCGTGGTGAATGAAAGGTTTTAGTTGAAGATACTTTTCCTTATCAATGATCATACAAAAAGGCTGAATATAAGGTGTGAAAGAACCTTTTTTGTGAGGAATTTCATACCCAAAGCGATTTATGTGGATTAATTTTCCAGCAGCATATGCATTGGATGCGCTCATTTTGGCAAGCATTTTTTCGAGAAAGCCTCCACGGATAATGATACAGTCAGAATCTATGGTAAGTATATATGGTGTAGAAATTGATTTGATTCCTTGGTCAAGGGCAGGTCCATGGTTAATATTGGAATCATTTTGGATCATGGAAAATGAATTATTAATTTTAACCAACTCCAGAAAAGAACTTGAAGAAGAATCGTGAGAACCATTATCAATTATTAATTTATTAATTCTTGGGTAAAAATATTGTAGATTGTTTATACTTATTGATGATAAGTTTCTTGTTCGATAATTGATTAACAATGCTGTTACTTTGTTGTGTAAGAAAGTATCTTTATTCAATATTCTATATTCCTAGCGCCAATCATTATTGTACAAATTATAATTTGATTATGGTAAATAAAAAATTTAAAAGATGGCTAAAAAAGAATTTTCGAGCAAAAGGTTTCTACATAACGGGATTATTACATAATTTCCCACCCTATCGCCGTTGGATAACAAATCAGTTTCATAAATTGGTGTATGGTTCATATATATTAAAGCAACCATGGACAATGACTGAATGGTTAGGAATCCCTGTTCTTAAATGTCCTTTCGATTTGTGGATTTACCAAGAGCTTATATATGAAATTAGACCTGATGTACTTATCGATTGTGGCAGTCACCTTGGAGGAAGCGCATTTTATTTCGCATCTTTATGTGAACTGGTGGGGAAAGGACAGGTGATTAGTATCGATATAACAAGTCAGGAACAATCGAAGAAACATGCACGAATTACGTATATACATGGTTCTTCGATTGATCCCAATGTTTTTTCCCAAATTGAGTCTGTGATAAATCAAGGGGATGTTGTTATGGTTTGGTTAGATTCAAATCACGAAGAGGAGCATGTTTTACAAGAGATTAAATTGTATTCTCAATTTGTTAGTAAAGAATCCTATCTGATTGTTGAGGATACAAATCTAAATGGGAACCCTGTGTGGCGAGGATTTGGAAGCGGTCCTGCAGAAGCAGTAAAAAAGTTTTTAGCTCAAACTAATGATTTTATTGTTGATAGAGAATGTGAAAGGTTTTATCTATCCTTTAATCCTGGGGGTTTTCTTAAAAGAATCAAATAGGTTTTTTATCACTGCTTTCTTCAATGGAGGATGACGACCTGAGAAAACCATGGTGAATGGCAGATATGTAAGATTTGATCAAGTAGAAGTCACCTTTAAAAATATCAATAATAAACGAACGTAATAGGATTGTTAACCAAAACAAGAAAGCCGGTAATATGGAAAGATTGGTTAGATGTTTTTTAAGGAAAAGAAATGTGCTTTGAATATGATGGTAACGTCTTAATGCAAGATTACTTTCAGTAGATGCTGAGCCGTAATGCCATACTTTTGCTTTGGGAACAAACATAATTGGATAACCAAAATCCTTAGCGCGTATACAGAAATCAAGATCTTCTAAATATAAGAAAAATTGATCATCAAAAAGACCTACACTGTCAAAGACAGAACGCCTAACAAACATGGCAGCGCCAAAGACATAATCAACGTATTCATTCCTAAATTGACTATGATCTGTCTCACCCCGATGGATTTCATATGCAGAAAGAATACCCAGACGACTTTTTGCTCCTGCGTACCATATGCGGGATGGAGTGTTTTGATCATATACTATTGGACCAAAAACCCCTACCTTTGGATATTCTTTTGACATATCTATTAATATTTCAATCGTTGTAGGGTGTATATAAGCATCGTTATTTATAAGGAAAATAAATTTACAATTTTCATCTTCTAAAGCATATTTAATTCCAAGATTACAAGCTGGTCCAAAGCCGATATTTTGGTTTAATTGAATTATCTCTATTGATGGAAATAGCGTGGAAATATATTGAACTGAACCATCATTTGATCCATTGTCCACTAGGATAATCCGATGTGAATGAGTTGAATTTTGTAAGGATTTTAAACAGCGGGATGTTTCCTCCTTCAAGTTCCAATTAACGACAATGCTAACGACTTCTGATTTCATAATTTGATTAACTCTTCTTTGGGGAAATTATTATATGCACTCCAACACCAAACTAATTTTGTTAGAAACACAATAGGGATAGTATGCCAGTATAATACTAAACTCTTAGGATTGTTAAATGTGCGAGCAGCTGCCCATAAAGCAATTATTGGCGAACCCCAAAAATAGATCGGACGGAATTTCGCTACTGATGGAGTTTTTAATAAATCCTTATAACTGAGTCTAATTCTCAATGTATGAGGGGCATCAATACTCCAATGATGCCATAAAGCTGAAAATGAATTACGTTCTGGATCGTGATGAACCACAATATCGGGATCGAAGAATAATTTGTATCCCACTGACCGAAATCGAACAGTCCATTCGAGATCTTCAGCACGATTCTTATTACATTCCATAAAACCAGCTTTTTCAACCACTGACTTCTCAACACTAAGATTGGAAGTTGATAAATATTGTCTATATCCTCTTGGAGTGAAGGGTAGTAGATCATGAAAAGCAGAGACATTGTCAGCGAGTTGGAGATAATTCTTTATTGAAAATGTAACCGCTCCTCCTACAATTTTTTGACCTTTTTCGTGCGCTTCAATATGTAGGCTTAGCCAATTTGATTTTGGTATACAGTCATCATCCAAAAAAAGATAAATATCCCCTTTTGCTCTTTTCATGCCGAGATTTCTTTTATCTGATGCATAATTTTTTTGTGGAGAAGTAGGAATTAAAAATAGATTCGATTGTTGATATGATAGATTTTTATAATGACTTCCAATAATTAGAATTTCTCCACCTGGTATTTTATTTACTTGTGGAAGTAGAGTTTCAATGATCTCTTCGAGCTTTGGTGAATTTGTATTTGGTAAGATAATTGAATAAGTCTTCATTGGTTTATTTCAAGTCTGAATAACCAGATATCTCCAACTCGAATTATTTCTTGGACTTCTGTGTTTAATTCTGGATGGATAAGTCTAAAATGCCAGGGAAGATTTCTGTCGAGTGTTACCAATGCAAATTGATTTATTTCATATTCTTGTAATAGATTAATCCATTCTAGTATTTCATTGAATCCTTGTAGTGAATAGATGGTTTTTGGGGGCTCTGAAGGAGCTGAGTTTAATAAGAACCACCAAAGATCACTAGCAATATGTTCTTCAGGGATTACTTGAATTTCTTTATTAATATCTAAATTAATTTGCCGGTCATTATGAATAGTAATAATTCCACGAATTTGAAATCCAAAACCGATTAAAGCTAAGATTATTAATAATGAGATATTAATCACATGCTGTTTTAGCCAATCCCATGTGGCGATAGTAGCTAACAAAGGGTAAAAGCCCATTGCGAAACGAGCGCCCCATTCTAAACCACCATGCGGGCTACTTCCTCGCACAAATAACATATTTATTGAGTAAAGGATTATTCCAAGAGAAATAGTAAGAATCAATATATTTGTCCGTTCTTCATGTTGATCCCATACTCTTAGCATATTGGTAAAACCAATTATTGCCCAGGGAGTAGTAAAAAGAAGTCCATGAGCGGAGCGATAAGGATTTGGATTGAATAGAAACCAAGCTGAAGCTAAGATACAAAATGATAAACCAATATATTGCAAATTACGAGTCGTTTGACTCTGTTGACGAGTGAGGCTATGAACTATCGCGATAATTGCACCAATCGTCCAGAGGCCTCCTAACCAGTTAGTATTGATAGCTTCATTGACTTCTGGTCCTATCAGTAAATCAGGAATGGCATTCCATCCTGCAGAGCGAATATAATCAAATGGTCTAAATAAATATCGCGCATTTACTGGTATGTTATTTCCTTGAAAGAAAAAACCATGAAGACGAAAATAAATAAAGGCAAATATTACTAGATAAACTGCAACTAAAATTATCCAAGGTCGTCTTTGTTTTTGTTTAACAAAACATGAGGTAATAAACGGTATTGAAAGTAATAAAGTTTCCAACCTGATAAAAAAAGAAAAACAGAATAAAAGCGCTGCAATTGAATAATATATAAATAATTGGAATGGTTTTTGGTTATTATTCTTTATTTTCAGCAGAAGTAAAAAAGCAATTAGGTTTATGAAGACAGCAATTGTATGTTCCCAAAATATTGTTGAATAAATCCATATTGGAGATGAGAAACTGATTAGTCCCCACATCAACCAATTTCGTTTTTCTCGAGGAATTATTAGCAATAATACAACTGGGATAAATGCTCCTGCTAGAGAGGGAAGGACGTAAAGACCTACAAATCCAAAAAGAGAAAATAATGGTTTTGTGGCTGCTGGGAAGATAGGTAATCTTTCAAAAGATAATTTTTTCTGATCGCTTAGAGTAAGTAAATCCAAAGGATGTTCACTGAGCGCAAATATATATTCCGGATCTACTAAATGACCTTTATAGGGAATATCGAAGGAAATAGAATTCTTGGATAATTTAATGGCTTGCATTTGGAGAAATTTTGCACCTTCATCTGGCGACCAAAATGTATCTGGTTGAAAGTATAAAATAGAAATCGATAAATAAAGTAGGAAAGTAAAAAAGCCTACCCAATATAGGACCCAATTATTTTTGATATCTAATAATAAAAAAACATTTTTAGGAGATATTTTCATTATTTTTGATCGGTTTTAATAATCTGCCAGCACAAACCATTTTTGGACCAATTATATTGATCCGGTAAATCATGAAGTGGTTCAATATAGCAAAGACGATTCATTGTGGATAATTTATATAGCTTTAAGATCCAACCATTTTTTATTAAGTCTTGATTTGAAGGTGGATTGCATTTCTTTTGAAGACCTAAAAAAAAGAAATCTACATTGATACTTTGAATATCTGGACGTACTTTTTCTACAATTTGCAGGTAATCAATAACAGAAGCTGTTGCCCAATGGTTTACAATAAAAGTATCCGGGGGTGCATTTGTTAATATTTTTTTTGTGTACTCATAAACTCTATGATCATTTTTTAAGCTGATATTTTGAAAATCGTTGATAATAGCTAATAGCATAATTGATAATAATGATGCATTAAGAAGAAAAATGATAGAAGCCTGGTCTAATTGTTTCTGAACACTTGAGAACCAATTTACAAATGGATCAACACCAGTAGATGCCCAAATCATTATTAATATGTAAATGGGTAGAAACATAACTTCTTTGTCGATAGCTTTATATGTTAAAAACGTGATTATATTAGTTAGTAAATATATTGAAAGCAAAAGGTTCCATAATGGAAATTTTCTGTTGAGTTCAAACCATCCCCATACAGCAAAGAAAAAACCGAATCCAAGTGATCCTGTCCAAATGAAGTCTAAAAGTCGTGGTATTTCCGTACCGAATAAATTGGTTTCACTTGGTAAAAGTAAACATTGAAAAGGTTGTCCTGAAATCAGCCAGAATATTCCAGATAGATTACTAAGATCAACTTGAAAATAAGGTCTTATATAATCAATTAGTAATATTGAACTTGCCCTTAAAGGGAAATAAAGATACCAAATGGAACCTGATAATAAGGTTAATACATTTGCAGATAAGAAGTTTGTGAAAGTAAAAAAATTTAATTTTATAGAAACGACTGTGATAGCAATCCAAAGTAAAATAGTTGTAGGATGATTCCCCGCAGAAACACCTAAGACAATAAAACTAATATATAGATAAGTTTTTTCCTCTCTAATATACCCTATATACCAAGTTAACAATGAAGTAGTCATTAGGAATGTGTGAAATGTATAAACTTCAGCACGAATGGATTGTGACCAATATAATGGAGATGTTGCGAATAAGATTGTGAAAATCGTTGTTATCCAAAAATTCTTAGTCTGTTTAAATAATAATCGATGTAGAAAATAAATCGTAAGGGAAGAAAAAAAAGCAGACATTAAATTCAAACGGAAACCAATATTTTCAAGAGGTATTTTTGAGAAAAAATGTCCAAGTAATAAATAAAGAGGATATCCAGGCGGATGAACAAAACCAAGGTCATATGCCCCCATTGTTAATTCTGCGCTATCAAATCCTTGAACTGTTGGGGCTAGCGTTAATAAATAAAAAAAGAAAGCACTCAAAGAACAAACGAGTGCTCCAAATTTTTCTTTTTTTATAGTCTCTATCAAGAAAGTTTCCCTTGTAGTTACTTAAAAGAGAGAACTGATCATTTCCCAAAAATTAATTAAAGATGTTTTCTTATGGTGGTTTTTTATCTCAGGATTTGAAATCCAAGTATAAATCATAATGAATGTTAAAAATCCAAAGGAGATTGAAGCGATTAATCGTCTGGATGGGTTAATCGGAGCGCTAGGCGAAATACCAGGCAGGTTTGGAGGAGCAAGAATGGCTGATCCATATGTTGATGGTTGGGTGGTAGCCGTGACAGCGGATGGTGTATCGGTTATCATCGGTATTACACTATTGTCAAAATCGTAGCTTATCCCACCTATCCATACCCATGCTAGTGATTCTAATTCCGGTAGAATCACCTGAAACCACTCGCCGTCGAGACTGCGAGTTAGAACAACGAGAACGGTATCTAATGTTAATTCTGTGATGATTTCAAAATTAGTCCCTGGACCCGAGCGGGCGTTTAGTATTAGCGCGGATACAATTGCTTCATAAGCAGGCGTTGCTGTATAAGTATAGGTTGAAGTAGGTGTAGCTGAAGGCACTGGGGTGCTTGTTGGTTCTGAAGTTAAAGTGTATGTTGGTGGGATTGTATTTGTAACAGTAAATGTTGGAGTTTCTCTCAATTTTTGAAAAACCGAACATTTAGTTGTTGATATTACAACCAATATTATTAAAGGAATAATAATGATAATAGGTAAAAATTTTTTGATTTCGAATTTTTCCATGATTGAAACCCGTTTATTTTTTTCTCCATCTGGAATGTATTATAGCACATTTCCATGCACAGACATCACATTCCTCTAATTGTTGCCACGCTTTGTCAACTCGTTGTTTTAAAACTCCATTTTTAAATAAATCTAGATAACTGGGTTGATCGATTTCAGTCATACTCTCATATTACTTGAAAATCCCATCATAATCAATAAGATGTATAGTTTTTGAGTGTATCGCAATAATAATTCTACTTCACATCTACTTTTGATCCAATAAACAAAACTAGGAGCATAACTGGAATAAGACAAAGACTGGCTAAAGTCCAATTAAGTTTAGAGACTAATAAGCCGAAAACAGCAGGTCCTAAGACAAATCCTAAGTTCTGTCCAAGAGTTATAATCGCCAACCCTAATCCAGCTGATTTTGGATTTCCCATAACCTCCGGTACCGCAGAAAAGATGGCTGTAGGTATAGCGCCTACGAATAATCCATAAAAGACAAGCAGAAATGGTATCCAGATCCCATCTGCTAGGTAGAGTAATGTTGGAAAGATCGCAAGTGGTATTGCTGGTAGTGTGAAAATCAAACGCCGAGAACCAATACGATCAGATACGACACCCGCAATTAGACATGAAACGATAGACATTACCGTGGATAGACTAAACGTTAAAGATGCTTGTGAAAGGCTGAAACCACGTTCATTCGTTAAGAAAGTTGGGTAAAAACTAGACCAGCCTAGTCCATTAAAGGTAAATAGCATGAATATCATTGCCATTAACCAGACATCACGATTCTTAATACCATTCCAATTATTGGTATTCATCGATAATTGAGTTGGGCTTACATTTTTATTAGTCCAATTATCTGATTCTTCGGGGGCGCTTATGAATACTGCATAGATAATAAACATGACAAACGAAAATGCTGCACTGATCCACCAAACAAATTCCCATCCATTGCTCTCCGCTAATTTGGGCGCTAAGATGAGCATAATTAATGTTCCGACTGGAACCCAAGTTGCCCAGATACCCATCGGTAAGCCCCTTTTCTCTGGAGGAAACCAAAGTGTAATGGTTGCTGGTGCAAGTACGGTCATGAATCCCATTCCAATGCCTTCAATAACACGACTGATTATTAGAATAGATGAGGAGAGAGCATTGGCGCCGATAATCGCACCGATGATTAAACTCCCAAGGGCAATCAGTCCGGTTGTTTTTAGACCAAGTCGTTGTAAAAAATATCCCGATGGCAATGCAAGAAATACTCCCGTAATTGCGAATACTGACATCAACATTCCCGCGCTGCTCAAGTTGATTTGAAAAGACTCTATTAAGAAAGGCATGATAGGAGGAACTTTGGATTGATTTAGGGGCGCTGCAATGCTAGCGAAAAATACAACAACTAATATTATCCAGGGATAATATTTTCGATTTTTAATTCTTTTCATACCCATAAGGTAAGGAGTTATATTCATAAGTGTCTCTTTGTGTGATTTGAAATGAAGGACTTGATTCTAAACGAAAATTCACAAAATACCAAATAAATTATTGGAGAAAATCCAGGATTATTAAAATTAAACTAGGAAAAGAATAATCACAAGGGTATAATCTGTTTAATAAATACGAAAATTTTGGAGCTATCATGATATTTGACATAGCTATACTTCTGACAGGGGTCCTGATTTTCTTAGCCAGGATTGTAGACGTTTCAATTGGAACGATGCGGGTTTTGATGACCGTTCAAGGAAGGACGAAAATTGCTTTTTTTATGGGATTCATTGAGGTACTAATATGGGTCTTTGTCGTATCGACAGTACTTTCAAATATTGCTGATAATCCAGTGATTGGTGTGTTTTATGCTTTGGGTTTTGCTTCTGGAAATGTTGTTGGTATAATTTTTGAGAGGACATTAGCAATTGGACATATCAATCTACGTGTGACATCTCATCGTAATTGTGATGAGATTATCGATCATTTGCGCGATCTAGGATTTCCGGTAACTGTATTTAAGGGAGAAGGGGTTTCTGGTCCTGTCTCACAACTATATATTGTCTGCAAACGAAGAGATTTATCATCCATATTAAAATATATTGACTCTGTTCAACCGGGTGTTTTTTATGTTACTGAACCCGTTGGTGTATTAAGACGAACGCAGTTGGATACTGTTACACCATCAACTGGTTGGCGTTCGATCATGAAAAGAAAATAAGATG
>Ga0172371_10001557_pt1 | contig 36556 bp, 36 predicted proteins | sample Lak12m_FD_114543 | JGI IMG/M metagenome (GOLD analysis project Ga0172371, IMG submission 114543) | Freshwater microbial communities from Kabuno Bay, South-Kivu, Congo - kab_022012_12m | ecosystem: Environmental > Aquatic > Freshwater > Lake | place: Democratic Republic of the Congo: South-Kivu... | reverse complement strand
TGCTAAACCAACATTAATAAACCCATAATTAGTAGCTGAACCATATAATAATATACGTGTACCAATCTTTAATAGATGATTAGCACCATCAAGTATAATTTGTTCACCTGCTGTTGCCCCTACAGTAAGTGTCCCCGTTATATCAAAATTACCTGTTATTGTATGGGTGTCCCCACCTGTAGTTCCACCCGAAAATGTTGCATAACCTTTTGTTGCATCAAGAAAGAATGTCCTTACCGTAGACCCACTAGCGTCAGAATACCCCGCAACACCATTTACATTAATTAATACCCCATCCCCACTTGGAGTTCCATCAACCATATCAAGTGATGTTCCTATATTTGCAGCAACGAGCTTTACGCCATTTCCGGTTGGGTCGCCAAAGACACCTTTTATAGCATTATCTGAAAATGGGTCAGTCGTAAACCCCGCAGTATGTGTTCCACTGGTTACAGAAGCCATGATTTTAAAAGAATCAGAATTACTATCTACCCATGTAAATCCGTAAGACTTAGATGGATATTCCCCAACTTTCAAAAGAGTTGTGTTTGTATAATAATTTTCCCAAGTATTAGGAGTTGGATGAGTTCTAGCTCCATAATTTCGTACTACAGTTATATTTGAAAAAAGATGTAATGGGTCACTATAAACCGAAGTTACACGAACATATTCAAAATTAGCACCATTTATGAGTTGTTGTCCAAAACCGGGGACAACAACAAGAATATCCCCTACTTTAAAATTATCCACACTTGATTGAGTATTATCTTGAATATTAAATGTAGTTGCAGCAACACCCAATATAGTTAAAGCGGGAAGAGATAAAGATGCGGCAGGAGAGTAAATCACATCACCTGATACAGCACCAACTGAACCAATAGGAACAACACCCCCTTTGGATGGGTCAAATCCTGATTGGTAATTTGTACTGTCTGAATTTTTAGCGGCACTCCGTCTATTATTTTGTGCCGTAGGACGATATGATCCGCTTGATGCTACAGCATAAGTATGAGGCACAACTTTTATTTCAACATGCCCCGCACCATTCCCCTCAATGGCCCAAAATGGCATCCAACCTTTTTCAAGTATGGTGGGTTCATCACCAGCATTAGCGGGAACCATAAAAAGAGGGAGAAAACAGGTAACGGGGGAAGAACTTGCCGCAGCAGTTACTTCCCCATGTACACAATCAAAATAATGAGTTATATCAGGATTCCAATCAGTACTGCCATCACTTATTCTGGCATGAATTGTAAAATGACTGAAATTACCGGGGAATACATATTCCTCTTCGCAACACTTAACATTAATTGCACCTAAAAAATAAGCACCATCATTCAAATCCCAATGAACTTCAGGAATATTTGGGGGCTGAATATCATCAGCCCCACCAAATTTTACTGTTTGACCTTCATCCCTTGGAAACCAATCCCCCCTTCTCTTATCAGTAAGTGCTCGAATACGAACTTTAACATCAGTATTATCATTTTCCTTATATCCATTTGCAACAAGAGTAGTGTTAGTTGGAGTAAAATTCAAAGTAAGAAAATGAGTGGGGGAATTATCAATCCCAAAATTAATAATTTCACCGGCCCATTGTGCATCACTTGTTCTTTTATGTTGAATCTCAAACCAACCATCAACTTCAGGATTTCCATTTGCAGAAGTAGTCCATAACCATGAAAGAACCAAACGCCATGTTATTGTTTTAAACATCCCCGTACTTAAAGGAACAATATCTGCCGAAAGCGAATTAGGAGTAATCGTTGCAGGCATATCAGTTATTAACTGATCGTCAACAACCAGAGTCCCGCTTGTTAATTTCCTGCCCCATACAGTATTGGGGACAACTTCAATTTGGACTTTAGCAAACAGACCTGTAAAAAATGGAACACCGGCAGCAACCCTGTCAGCGTAACTTACAGGAATATAACAACTGTTGACATAAACTTTTATCGGGCCAATTACTTTCTTCAAAGAAGCATCCGTTGGATGTTTTAAAGTCAAAGTAACAGAATATGATTCAACTTCCATTGCGGGGTCAGATTTTTTCCACCATACAATATAGCCAGTTACAACAAATAAACTTCCAACTTCAGTAACACCATCTGCTGAATCAGGAGTAAATGTTTCAGTAATCCATTCCCCAATTTCTTTATTTGTTCCCATTGCTGCAACACTAACATCAACTCTTGAAACTTTAAGAGCTTCAGCTTCGGTTGTAACCCCCATCATGTCATAGCTAATATCTACCCTTGGAAAAAATGGCCCAACTTCAGTTGTATAATGAAACGGTTTAGGATTTTCCTTTCCATTACTTAATAAATAATAGGTATCTATTTCGACAAGATAGCGTTCAATAGTCGTATCTTCAAGACTTGCAGTAAACGTAGAAGGAATAATCATCCCAACTGAAGCCCACTGCACAGCAAAATTACGAGTAACAAACATATTTGGATTTTTATCGGTATTAAAAATTCCAAATCCTTTTTGACACCAAGTTTCCAAAACCAAATCGTGGATTTTATCAGGAACAGCAACTGCACCGGCTGTGGTTAATTCATCAGGAATTACCGCAATAGAAGTTCCAGAAGCATAAATTTCATCTTTATATTTTGCATATAAAGTGTAGGTAACTAATTCTTTTGCAGGAATATCACCAACATCATCAGTAAATCGTGTTGCACTTTTAGATAAAGTTGTAATGCTTTCAGGTTGACCTTTTCCAATTATTCGAGTAACAGAACACCCAATATAGTTAGTTAAAATGGCACCAATAGTATCCACAGGCCGAGTAAATGCTACCACTAAACTCAATTTACCATTAGTGGCAACCGTCTTTGTTACAGATATTGTAGATTTCTTAATTGGCTTATAAAGATTTACAGCATTGAGTAGGGTTGTCCTATCATTTTTTGCTGTTACTGGTGTAGCATCATAATAGGAATACCCCCCCAACATTGTTTCACGGATTGTTCCATAGACAGTTTCATCATATTCCACTGCTATTACTTGACTCTCAAAATTTTCAGCAGGTACTACTGAGATGACACGGTAATCTTTTGAAATACTTCCAACTTTTCCAACAATGTATGGTTTAAACTTTAAAGTAAAAAGGTCACTTGTCGGGTCATAATCCCCAAGATTCACTTTTATACATGCAGGATTATCTTCATCTACATCAAGAACTGTAAACTCAAATGTCAGTTCTTCAGCATTAAGGTCATCCCCAATAATGTGAGATATTTTTAACTTTAGACTTTCACTTATATAATCAGCAGGTAAAGGTTCCCCTAAAAGAATCCAATAAACCTGCGGGTCTGGGGATGATGTATAATCAATAATCCTTCCACTTACCCCTACCCCCAACATAACATCATGGGCAAAGGTAAAAACTTGACCTGCTATTAAATTGACCTGATCTATACCGGCAGTAAATTGAATTATCTCTGTGTTTTTCTTTTCAGAATTAAGACGGTATCTCAACTCGCAAAGTATTACCGCAGGATTAGTCACCCCTAAAAGTTTTACATCTTTCTTTCGTGGGATGGTTTCAAGTTCCAAGGCAAAATCTGTATCAATACCGACATCGGAAACCTGACGAACATCCTTTTCATAGAACATTTCCTCATTGGAAAACTGACATTCCAAAATATTCGGAACATCCCGCAAAGACTTATAGGCAATTGACATGGAATCTCGAATAATATTTCCCATTCCAATAGTGCAACGGGAAACTTCGGGCTTGTCAATTAAAGGTATTAAGCCAGTATTAGTCCAAATAGGAAAACAGCGGAAAGTCTGACAAAGTTGCTTCACCACATCTGTAGCACTGCAACTGTCATCCATGACATAATTTAATGTATACCGTTTCCTGCCAAGCATGTATTTGGTAAATACATTGGTATCAGCATCAGCACAAATAAACGGTTCACCATTTGTCCATTTGGTTTTCTTTTTGGTTATGAGGTCAATATACCCCCCACCATGCATATTAGAACCATACCCCAATGTAAATTTTGTGAGTCTAGCCCCAGACAATTCTAATTCTTTTTCACAATTACTGATAAATGATTTTGTAAGTCCATCTCTAGCAAGATTTTCAACAAATATAGCTATACCGCTATAATCAACAGCTTGCTCATACCATGTAAAATCCTTTGATGGGATTGTAAGAATATTTCCTGATTCTGAGGTTTCAGAATTATCAACTTGCCATGCACCTAAATCTTCATCCCAAAAATTCTTTTTAGTGGCAAATAAATCAGAATCCTGATCGCTTAAAGTAGTTCCATCAAAAAGAGAAACCCAACGCTGAGTTCCATCAGGAACCATTTCATCGCAATGTTCAGCAGCAGCCACAAACCAGTCCAAGGGAAGGTCATTTGCTTCAATATAATTTCCAAGACCATATCTTTTCTGAGTCAAAAGATCATACAAGCACCAAGCATTGTTATTGCTATATTCAAAACTCCAAACAAGATTCTTGTAATTAACCACACCAGAAGGATTGAAAACATACGAACAAGGAATACCAAAACAATCCGAAATAGATTGGTATTCAGTAGGGGAAGAAGCGAGTCTTGGAGTTCCATCACAGTTTCTATATTTTCCTAAATCTTCATCAAACCAACACTTATGAAATGCAGGATAGTATTTTTTACCTGTAGTCGGATGGGTAAATTGTAACTGAGGAACATATATTTTTTTACCCTTTACAATAGCTGTAACTGTTGGTTCACTGGTGTTTAATTTCTCACTGGCTCTAATTTTTATTCCAACTTTTGCAAGATTTGGGTAATCAAAACCCATGTAAGATACTTCATCAAAACCAAGAATATTCATAGTATCGGTATATCGTTGATTATCAACATGGGAAGTTGCTCGAATTACTCGAATATAAATCTTTTTACTGTTATCTCCATAAACTTCTTGCAGGAGTTCATCAAGATATTTAATGATGGTATTTTTATAAGTTTCATCAACTATGGCACGAATCCAATTAATAGGATTACCATCAATATCCTTAACCCCTAAAAATGCCGCAAGACCAACTAACATACCGGGAAACAAATTAACCATTGTGGTTGTCAGACCTGTCACCAAATCTAGAATAGGAAGTGCAGGATACATCCGGTAAAACGGGTCTTTCATTCCACCAAAAACAGTAATTTGCCAACACAAATACCCATTATTAATCGGAGAATTTTCAATATCAGTAAGGTCAAATGTTCCAAAATTATTCATTACCCCTTCAAGTCCTACCAATATAAAAAACCTGATAGGGGTATTATCTAAATCATCAATCTTACCTTTTAAAGTCATACGAAAAGCATTAAACTGCATCCTAATATAGACATTATTTGCAAGAAATTCAGATGTTGTTTCAAAATCAACGTAATCACCTGCCGTAACTAATTCAGAACTTGAAGAATGTGATACAACAGTTTTATTGTAACTCAACATTTCTTCAAAATTACGTTTTGGTCTGAAAAACGTATCATCATTACTCCCCGGCATAAAAAAATAATTTGTACCGGGAAAAGTCTGTACAGGAAGGTCATCTAAAAATAAAGCTTCAAGATTTGTACATTCACCCTCACCCAAACCAATGAGTTCGTGTAGATAATTTTCAAAACTGATTTGTGAATCGACAAACTTCAAATCGAACAACTCAAACTTCATTCCCTCAACATCTCTCATGGCAGTCAATCCTGCAACATTACTTATAAAGTATTGAGGCATTGCAGCATCGGGATGGGCAACAAAACAGGTAGTAAAATAAGTTCCTAAATTATTTAAAGGAACTGCATCTTCTTCAAATATTTCCCCAAATGTATCACCATGCCATATAGGAATATGCCATTTAACACTTAATTTAAATCCATCGCTGTTTCTTCTTTTTTCAACTAAAGCATCAAGCCATGTTTGAATTAAATTTTTCAACTCTTCAACTAAATCATAATCAGAATAATCATTATAATCTGTTGCCCGAATTGAATAAAGAGTTTTTCCTTCTAAAAGATTTGAGACATCTGTTTTAAAACTATCTTCCGAAAAAGAAGTTCTTGGAACAGAAGATTTAAATGAATTTGTAAATAAACTATCCAAACAACCATCCCACAATAGACGAATAATATTTTTATTAAAAATATTACTTATAAATTTCATCATATTGTAAAAATCATTTTGAGTCTTAATTAATTTTTTATTTTCATTATTTATCCAAGCAACTAAATCAAGTAAATCACCATAAGTAAATAGTTTTAAAGTTACAAAAATATAAAACCATACATTTGTATCGACTTCACAAGAAATACCCCTTACGGGGGGCCATGCCCCCATAAAAGCCATATTGCAAAAAGAAAGAGCTGGCATGGGAATACAAATAAAAGCACAACCATCATCTTGATTTGTAAACCAATCCCATGCAAAAGTAGGGGAAGATTCTGTAGACTTTGAAATTATATTTCCACCTACTTTTTCTGTACCATAAATAACAGGAATTGGAATACCATCAGACCTTGAAGGTTGAACATTCCAACCATATTTCGGAGAACCCTCACCGGGGGAACCATCCCCACCACCGGACATGCCGGGGGGTTTATGGCCCATAAACATACTACCTACTGTGCCAACAACGGATATAAGTCCCATTATGCCAACAGAACCAGCTAAATATCCTATACCTGCACCAACATAAGCCGCAGCAGTAATTGCCATTGATGCAGTTCCAATCATTGTACCACCAACCATAGTAGCAGTACCCGCAGCAACAGCACCAGTTGTAATGCCAGCAGTAACACCTGCTCCTACAGCAGCTCCACCCGCCGTAGCTGAAGCAGAAGCAGTCAAAGCTGTCATCATGGCAACAAATTCAACCCCTGTTTCAATATTTGGATAAATGATTACTTCTGATTCTTCAGTAGGAAGGAAGGTATCTTTAGTAAAATCTGTTACCTTTTCCCCATTTACCCGAATAGAATACCCCGAACCAGTATCGAAAGACTTCCAATCAGGATTGGAAGCCATGAATTTCTGAATTAAAATACTTAAACTTGCAGTATCAGCTACAAATTCAATTTTTTCTTCAGTAAGAGGATTGGTTACAAGAATTAACTTCGACATATCCTATAGTATCCTTCTATTCTTGTCTGAAGTATCGGGGAACATAAATTTGAATAAACCACACCAGACTTCACTGCTTGAATTATTCCATTTGGTTCCACAATTATTGCCGCATGATTTGTCACTTTTGAAATTGTATCAATATAAAACAAAACCACATCATGTATTTTTGGGTCGGTGACTTTTGTTGCTACATGAGTATAATTCTGTAAAAAGTAATTGCACCCCTTTTTTGACCAATCTTTTTCATACCACCAGTCTTTAAGCACTATACCAAAAAGCTCTTTATAGTAAAGTAAAAGTAGACCGTAGCAGTCAACTCCACGAAACGACCTACCCAAATGCTGATATGGAATACCCAAAAACTTATGATAAAATGGTCTACTCATTTTCCCACCAATGCGGGGAATCCCCCAAACCTTCGAGTATTTTTATGTGCTCTGCAACCATTTGGCCCACTCAGAGTATGGTCGCATGATGCGAGACTAGCCATAAGATAAGTTGCAGTATCCAAACTCGAATCGGTTGTTCCCGAAAATTTACATTCTACTGATTTATAAACCCACCTGCAAAAATCACGATTGTAATTACAAAATGGGAGATTGATATTTATTACATTCAACCGACTTTCAAGAGCAAAAACCACATCCTTTGGGGTAATAGTCACAGAGTCAATAAACATGGTATTGACAATGCAACCTTCTTTTCCTTCAGCCAAAATCTCATTAAAAGTAAGAATATAAATAAGCCTATTTCCCCTTAACCCCTTTGCGCTCTGTACAGCATCCCCAATAACATGATTGACATTATCAACACTAGCAGAAATTGTTAAAAGTTCCCCTGTAGTATTCGTTCCAACCATTTCCACTTTCATTGGAAATGGAATAAAGTTCAAGGGTATTGAATCATAATTGGAATTATCTGGTATGTAAAAACTAACCACAGAATCCCACGAAGCAAGACAAAGATTCCGAGAAATCCTGATTTTATCCTTTGCCACAGGGGTATTATCAAGTGCTTCAGCAAAATGAAAAGTCTCACTAGAATACGAAGTTACTTTTCGGATAGTCCCTTTATTATTTCCAGATTCAAAAGAAATAAAGGTTGCCCAACCCGTACCTGTAAGATCAGGGTCAAAAGCATCTTCGGTAAATTTATCATCCAAAGCAGTTGGAATCTTTAATGCTGTCTTTGTTGACCCGCTTTGAATTTCAGCAAAATAAACTTTTGACACTTCGAGCATCACCAATACAATTGGGGTATTGGCAGACTTATTCTTTTCTCTTAAAAAATAACTGTTCATAGTAAATCAATCACAAAAGATTCACTTAAATCCTGAATAAATTCGATATTTCCATTCCAAGCAAAAGGATTATCGAAAGCCCTAGTAAACTTATCATTTAGAAAGTTAGCTTTACACGCCTTCATAATATATGGTCTACCAGCATAGTTTGCAGCAGTAATCGATGGGGTAATATTTAAAGTAATATTCCCAGTACCACTAATGCTTGTTATCCTACAAATATTTTCATAATAGCCAGTGGTTCCAAAAATAGTATACAGTCTATTACAAATATAAATATAGTTCCCATAATTCCCCAAAGTGGACGTAAACCCCAATTGAGTTGCATCCATATTTAAAGTAATTGAACTTGCCGAAACTGATACAGCTTTGGTTTCTAGTTCAAAACTAGGCAACCAAAAATTATCGTATCCACCATACCGAGCTTCATGGAAATTAAAAATTTCATCCTGCAACTTTTTATATTCAGCATCGGAATTAAAAAGTCTGGTCTTATAGTTAAACTTCCAACTTTTTAATCCTTTTGCCGACATTAATCTTTTTTGAACAATTGGGAGTTCAAAATCAGACTTCTGTACCCTAAATTCAGAATTATATTCAGAGTCGATAAGATGTGGGCACCATTTAAAGATTGTTTCACTCATAGCTACCTGCCTTTTCGTATTGTACTTCTAACGGGGTTATTGTGCTTAAACTTATGTTGCACTGCCCCCGCTATAGCATTTTGGGAACTTGTGGAAGAAAGCAACTTCATAAAACTATTGGTATCCACAGCACTAATATTAAACACATTGGTATTACCCATTGGAAGTTGTGGCTGAACGCCTTCTTTTCCCCCACCACCTGATTTCGGTTTACCGGGAAGAAGATTATCCCCACGATTTATAGCATCAAATTTCTTACCCAACATCTTCATTCCCGGCCCAGAAATAATCCCTTCCTGAGAATTAAACCTGCCAATCAGATTATCTTTTACCTTTCCACCTGAAGCAAAAGCCTTGAATTTCTGAAAAGCTCTGCCACCCGAAAAAGCACCACCAAACTTCATAGAATCCAACCCAAGGAACCGACCAAAAGAGGTTTGACCAATCGTAGATTGAATTGCCTTCATAACTAAAAGTTTGGTTATTATCTTAAGAATATCGGCAATAATACTTTTTGCCATATCCCCAATAGCTTCAGAAACAGATTTGGAACCCTCAATTAAATCATTAAAAACAGAACCAACATTGTTCCCAATAGAGGAACCAATTTGCTGACCAGCAAGTTCCCATTCCGTTTTTAATTTACCAATAGAACCAGTAAGTTCGGCGTTTTTTGTTTTTAATTTTTGAATTTCATTTTCTCTATCCCGATAAACTTGAGTAGCTACATCAGCACCCTGCTGTTCCCGTTGAATAGCTGTAATTCTAGCATTGTTCCATTCTTGTTCAGCAACAATTAATTCCTTTTTCTTTGCTATAATCTGGTCATGTGAAGAAATAGTAATTCCTGCTTCCATTTTTGCGAGTTCGAGATTCTTGATATTAAAATCTAATTTCCGTTGCATAGAAGCTTCATTAAACTGAATATTATGGGCAGAAAGATTTTTCTGTTCCTTATTTTCTTCACGCAAAGCCGCATTTAAAGCAGTTTGAAGTTCATTATATTTCTCCAAACTCTTTTCATCGGTTTTACCAATCAGGGAATCCCTTTGTCGTTTTAAATCTTCGATACCAACAATGCCCTTTGCCTCATTACCTTTTCTTAAATCCCTAAGTTTTTCCTCAAGAGCAATCCTAGCACCAAGAATACTTTCACTGTCCAATTTCTCTTGTGAGGTAAGAATAGCATTTTCTTTCTTGAGTTTGGAAATTCGATCTTCGTAATCTCCTTGTTCTTTTTCTAAACCAAGAACTTTTGATTTACCTGATATTTCCAATTCAATTAAATCTTTCGATGATTCTAAAAGAATTTTTCCTCTATCATTCAATTTAGCATCATCAAATTTTTTACTATTTTTAGTTTTTAAAACCTCTTGTTCCGCAGCATTTAAAAGTTTTTGTTGTTGAATAAGTGCCGGAATATTTTTATTTTTTGCATTATTTAATTTATCATATCCCTCTTTTAATCGAATAACCGTCATTTCCTGTCTGTACAATTTATTTTCATAATCTGTTGCGGGGGGAGGGTAAGAGACTTCTTTAGACGCAGCAGTAGCTTCTTTCATGCTTGCTGCTAAATCTTTAAACCCTTGAGCGTAAACATTCAGACTTGTTGGGTCTAAGTTTAAATTAATTTTTTCTAGCTTTTGGGCAAAATTATCAGCATCCCAACCAGACAAAGAAGCAATGGAAGCAAAATCTTGTATTTCAGCTTTTGCCTTGCCCAGACCTTCTTCTAATTTTTCAATCTCAGAAGTTATCCTGCTTATTTGTGGTTCAAGATTACCCCCACCAGTAGCACCTACTGTTAGTTGTTCCTTTTCTAATTTCTCTTTTGTTTTTTTAAGTTCTTCAATTTTTTTCAAATTCTCAGATATAGTAGATACTGCTTCTTTCATTTTAGGAGAAATTAAAGATGTTTTTAAAACCACTAAATCCAAAGCATCCAATAAAGGCTTAAACCCATCAGTTTTAATATCTTCAACTGAAAGTCTTTCTTTAATATTCAAATCCCTCAATAACTTATTTATTTCAATTGTTTTCTTAACTAATTCTTTTTCAGAAGTAACCCCTGCTTTGTATGCTATGGCTAAATCTTCAATTTCATTTGCTGCACGAATTGCTATACCTTGTTGTTCTGCAAGTTTAGCACCTGTATCATCAGCAGTTTGTCCCCATCGTTTCCAAGCATAGATTAACCCCGCTATAGCTGCTACAGCAGCAGCAGCCCAACCCGCTATCGTGCCAATTCCAATCCCCATTATTACTGTAGCTGCACTTGCAGTTCTACAAGCCATTGTAAATAAAGTAATCTGATAAAGTACATTCTGTATAATATTAGTACCTAAAGCAATTAATGGCGGTATCAATTTAGCAACAAGAATGACACTTAAAAAACCAATAGAATCCCCAAAAGCCTTTATTAAATCAATACCATATAAAAGATTTACCGAAAACTTTTCAAAAGCCAAAGCCCCTTGGGTTATAATCTGATTGTAAAACAAATGAAGCTTTACCAAAGGTGGATTCATAGATGCAGCAAACATCCTTGCAGTTGTTCCTGCTATATTCATTCTTCTTTCCATACGCTCAAATGCCCCACCACCCTGATCGACCATAGTGGTCAGCATACGAGCGGAACGAAGTTGTAAACCAGAAAAAATTGTATCAAGTTTAAGACCTGCTTTTGATAAAGTATCTATAATTACAGGTATTGGTTTTAACTGACCACTAGCATCTTTTAAATCAGAAAACTTTAATCCAACCTTATTCAATGATTCCCTAAAACCATCAGACTCTTTTATAATTTCAGAAAGCATAGTAGAAAGCCCTGTACCAATAGTAGAAGCTTTCATACCGGCATTTGCCATAACAGAAACAGCAGCAGCAGTTTGTTCAAGAGAATACCCTGCCATCTTTGCAGAAGGGGCTAGATAATTGAATATTGTATTAAGGTCTGATAATTCAAGTTTAGAATCAAGAACAGCATTTGCCATGACATCTGAAATTCGTGTCATTTCCGATGCTTGAATATTCCAAACTTTCATTACTGTAGTAGAAAGTCGCGCAGTTTCATCAAAAGAAGCACCAGTAGCCTGTGCCAATTTTGCAACACCATTTACGGACTCTTGAACTTCTTTTGCAGATAATCCTGCCTGAGACAAAATTCTCATTCCCTTAGCAGCTTCACCAAGAGACATGAGCATGGTAGTTCCTATTTCCCCCGCAGCTTCTTTTAATCCAACCATTTCTCTAGCAGAAGCAGCAGTAACACCCTGAACCTGCCCCATTTGAGAAGCAAATTCCTTTGCTACACCTGTTACATCTTTCAATACCCCTAAAACTGCCCAATAGATTCTCCATACAGCAAAAAACCTACCGGTAAATTCAATAAAGCCTTCAAGACCGGCAGACATTGAACCTGCATGTTTACCGGCATCCCCCATCTGCTTTAACTTCGTAGTTAAACCACCGGAAACATTTGTTACTGATCTTAATTTTTTAGAAGTGGTATCGGCAGATGTACCAAGGGTCAGTATATTATTGGAAAGCTGCTGCGTCAACCCTGAAGTTCGAGAAAAGTCTGTTCCAACAGAAATTAAAGCCCTAGATACACCTTTAGTAGCTTCTGTTGCAGAGGTATTAAATTTAGAAAAAGAAGAAGAAATCCCATTTTTTAATTGGAGTTCAATTTTTTTTAGCTTGGCAAGAAGTTTATCTGTAGAAGTTTGTAAATTTTTACTGACTTCAGCAGCAAATACAACCCCAAGTTCCATCTGTTTTTGTTCCACGGTTAAACCCCTATATCCTTACTCCCAAGCATAGAAATCAACCTTCTATGTTCTTGGTATTGTTGCTCCGAAAGGGTTTCCTTCTCCGTGTCTGACATTGACTTCAGTTCAGACGGTTTGAACTTGGTTAGAATGCTGTCAGTTCCTTTAGCAGATTTGGCAGAATTCTTAGTTGATTTCGGAGAGACACCCAAATCAACTTTAACCCCTAAGAGATTAAACCAGATTTGCTTATCCCGCAAATATCGCTTAATCCCTGTTTCGTAGAGACTAGCTAATTGATCTCGTGTTAAACCCCCATCTTTAAAATGCCCACATATAGTTTTAAGGTTATACCCATACCACTCACATATCGCAGTTATGGTTTCTACGATGACATCTTCAGAGTTTGAAGAATCTTCTGATATATCATCGTGCCTTTCCCCAAAGGGAGTTGATAATTTACCTCCCATATATTATCAATGAGGTCAATACATTGTGTGTTAGTCATTTTTGACAGAAATTCATCTTTATCCCCATCATAGACAAGACCAACTATCATTTCAATATTGTCCTCAAGAATTTTCTTAATATCAGCTACCACTTCAGTTGGTGAAGCACCCTCCTGCCACTTCGGTAGCAAATTAACAAAAACATTTACCACCATCAAAAGAATTTTCTTCTGGTCAATAAATGACAAAGGAAGAATTTCTTTATCTTCCAAAACCTTTTTACCAATTTTCAATATCCGTGTTTCAGGAGCTATTTGTTTAAGTTCCATTTTTGAATTCTTTCCATTGAATTTTATTTGGTTTTGGGGGGCGATATTTCACACCCCCCATACCAATTTATTGTTATGTTACTGCTTCCCAATAAATCCTGCCAAGGGGCATATTGTCCCAATTGGCATGACCACCAGTTATGCCACTGTCTGCACGAGTAGCACGAACAGTAACGGGGGAATTTGCTGCCTCTTCCTTCTGGTTTTCAAGTTCCAGATTAGAGACAATTTGAGCACGAGGGAACACAATAATCATACGCCGAGCATTATTCGCATAGGTATACCATGCCTCAACTCGCATGTACTCAGGTTGTGCCATTGCCCCAAGCTTAATTTCCCCACTACCATCAGCGGGGTCGCCACCGGATGCGAGAACCATGTTCCGACCTTCGATCTCTTCAAAGGCAAATTCCAACATGGCCTTTTCCCGAATAGGAAGTTGTGAATCTTCCAAAAGCGGGAAACCCGACTCATGCGTGAAATACTCCTTTTCAAGAGCAATCTTGGTCTGTGCCATAGCCCCCATACTTGCTTCCCCACTCAGACAACCATCAGTTCTGGAAATCAGGGCAGCAGTTTGTGTAGCCGAAGCCGCAACTCTGACCTGATATAAACCAATGGCTAAAAAAGCAGGGTCTTTCGTTAAAGGGCCGGTCTGTGTAATAGCCATATCTGTTATCTCCTTATTCTACAGATTTTTCGGTAATTGTAGGCAAAACGCTAAACGTCACAAGTGCCGAGCATTCATTATTGAGGCATTTAATTTGCACACTTCCCCATATCTTGATTTGGACTTTCGGTTCGCTATTTTTGTCCCACTTATTAAGTCCGTATGCAAATTCTATAACCCCGTTTGGAAGTTGTCTTGCCAACTTCTTACCACATTGATCACAATACAACCAAATTGAATGCATTTTTTTGATTTTTTTATCACTTTTGTTATTTTCCATAATATTTACCTTATTGTTTATAACATTGTACCCCATTTTACTAATATGTCAATCAAAACATATTTAGTACCATCTGATAAAACATCATCTGTTTCTTGTTTCTTTAATATAAAAGAAAATCCACCAATTTTAACCCAAGGGGTAACAGTTGTGTCATATAAATCCACAGATAATTTCTTATCTGCATCGGGAACCAAAATAACCATCATTTTATCTACAAAATTAGCCAAGTCATAATTCTCAAAAGTACCTCTTTTGCAACAAATAATAGTTAAAGGCATGGAGGAAACATTCCCCCAATCAATATCCCCTAGATTGACAGAATACCATTCATCCTGTTCAATCACTTCAAACCACTTATCAAAAATGACAGGAGCAGAAGTTAAACTATCTGTAAAATATTTAATCAGGGATAAAATTACATTTTCTCTTTTTAATGTTGAGTGCATGATTATCTCCAAATATTCTCCAAAGTAGTAGACCAAAGATAATTTACCCTTCGCATCATGCTAGGTAATCTCTCTTCAAAAACAGGTCGAAACAATGGACGCATATTATTTACCATTACAGCATACCCCGTAGAATCAGTTTGTGTTGTTTTAGAATAAGGATTTTTATTTTTTGATGAATACCTATCTTCAGTTTTCCACTTTTTAGGAGTTCGCATTAAACCAGAAAGAACCACACCTTTACCAATCATTTTTACTTTTAAATTTTTCATTACCGAACCAGACAATCTCCAAAATGAAGGCAATGGTAAATTAGGAGCATAATATTTTTTCCATGCTCTATATCTTTTTGATAAAGGTCTATAACTGATAGGAAAATCCTGACGCAATATTGCCTCTCTCACATTCGCCACATATGTTTCAGCCAAATCTTTTGGTATGCTCGTTTCCCCATTTTGTAACTTTCTGGTTTGAATATTAATCTGACTCAACGCTTTTTTTACAGCGTTATACTGTTTAGCATTGAATTTAAAATTAGTATTCGACATTTTAATTGCTTTCAATTAGGTCAATAGCAGCCTTTGCAACTCTTTCGGGGTGAATAGAACGAATACAATTTCCCCCACAAGCTTGATAATTCCCCCAACAAGGGCCAAGAATAGGACATACTTTTACATAATCAGGTTCAATATTTATTACTCTGCCACGAGGTTGAATGACACGTTTTGCCCCACAACCATACAAGCAAACTTGCTTCTGACCTACAGCAGCAGCACAATGTGCAGGGAAACTATCTATACCAATATGCACTTTGGCATTTTTAATTATATAAGCCGATTCCCTAAAACTCACCCCGCGAACATCAATGGCTTTTTCAAGTCTAGGGTCATCAGAAGCCCCTACCTGCATAAATTTTAAATTTGGGTACTTAACACTCAAAATATCAATCACCCCATTCATATAGGGATAATATCTATAATGATGACCTCCCTTATTATGAACAGTAATATAATCCCCCCAATCAAAATACTCACCATTCTTTCCTATTGGTTCAACAGTATCAATAAACATCTGTCCATACTCTACTTCACAAAGTTGAGCATAGACATCATAAAGAGAAATATCATTGGTTCCCCAATTACCGGTACGAATTACCTTATGGGGGTAAGCATAAGCTTTATACAATTTGGAAACCTTCATATCCCATTCAATTATTTTTCCAATATCAGAATTGCCTTGGAGAATATCAAAATACATCGGCTGAGTCATATAGTCTATATCAAGACCATACTTTTCCTTCATGCCTTTTAAAATTCCGGTAGTGATAAGAACATCCCCGGCAGAAGCATACTGGCAAAACAATAATCTTTCTTTTGGTTTTCCAGATCGTTTTGATTGAACCTTATCAAAAATGCGGGACATTAACCTAGAAATAGAATCACTGTTTTTTGTGTAGGTTAAAGCATTTTCCCTTGCACTACCTTTAATGCCTCTTAGCATTTCACAACAATAATGGCTTTCATTTGACTCACTAAAAAATGAACCCTTATAAACAATCTCAAGTTGGCCAAGGCAATCTTGAACATCAACCCGTTTTCTCTGTTCTGTTACTTGAATTCCATCAACAGTAATAGGTAAAGGTGCAGTATCCAAAGATAGAGAACATACAAACCCCTTACCTTCATCAATCAATTCAGTTATCGCTGTATTTGCTGCACCAATCACAGGAACATTGCACAGTTGCGCTTCAATAATTGGATAACACAATCCTTCTCCTAAACTCGTCACCAAAAGACAATCAAAAGAATTGTACATAGAACAGAGTCTTTCCTGAGTAAGATAAGCTATATTCTGATTCCGTAAAATCACATTTGGAATATCCATTTGCTTTACTACAGCAGAAATATCCCCGCACAAATCCGATTTTACATTAGTATGAAAATAAATATAGCTGTTTGGATGAACAATTTGAAAAGCCTTGAATACTTCTAGAGAACGAACCAAGTCTTTTCTAAATTGATTTTTTGCTACCACACCAATAAGAAAAGAATCAGAAGGAATATTAAAAATCTTTGTTTTTAACTCAAACTTATTTTCCAAAGGTTTGAATTTACTTGCATCAACAATAGGTTTCCAATATCTAAGATTTGGAACCTTCTGACAATACAAATCAAAACCATGTTTACTATATACAATGGGCAAATCCATCTGATTCATGATAAAAACCCAATCAGGTTTTACTGTATCACAATCACACGGAAACACCCCAATCCACTTAATGCTTTTCTGTTCTTTGATTAAAGAAAATTTCCTTGCTAAATTATTCAATCGCCACAAATCATTATTTGTGACTAAGAAATCAAAATCAAGATCATTAATGTAATGAAGAAGTTCACGTTCCCCAAAAGGGTCAGAATAATCAGATGTAATTGGAATTATTTTGGACTTCAAGCCACTTTCAGAAAAAACATTTCTTAAATCAATTGGAGAAAAACCAAGAACCAAAATTTCATGTCCTGCTTTTTCAAGACTTCTAATTATTGTCGTGTTCATGTAGGCATTTGCAGTATTGCTCAGAGGGTTGTCACCATAAAATAAAATCTTTGCCATTAGAATTGTCCTTTCTTGTTTCTATCGTTTGTCTGTTTCGAGTTCGACTATTTTTATTCCTTCCATGCTTAAACAGTCTACAGTCTTAACACGATAGTTTTGGATTGTAGGATTGAATATTGTGACCCGATGGTCAACTTGAACATTTAATGATTCAGGAGAATACATATACATTGTATCCACCAAATTTAATGCCGGTTCCCTTTCGACTAAATCAAGCCGATTGGGGACAAGACAGAAATATTCCCCGCTATACAAAGGAATAAAACTTCCTGTCTTTTTATAAGATGTTCTTTCCCCACTCACAAAATGAGAAATCTCACCGGAAACATTACATCGAAACAATTCCCCTTGCTGAAAAATTGCTTCATTAACCAGAAAATCATGCTGAATATTCGTCAGCAAATACCGTAGTGAATCCTGAGAATTGACAAGAACTTCACCATTAGAAAATATAGAACCTGTTTTTAAACTACACTTACGAACAAACCTTCCCCGCCAAGTAGTCCCTGACGAAAGCTCAACATCCAAATAATCTTCCCCACTACCAGATTGCCGAGTAAATATGACTCCGGTTTTAGAAAAGACATTTGCAAATTGGTCTTTAATCGCCATAACTGTCCTTCCCGTTTATCAAAACCCCATCATTGCTATCGGTATAAGTCAAATCATTTCCAGTAAGGGGGTCACGGAGAAAACCAGATGATGCCACTTCACCAAAAGCACTTGCTCCATCCAAACCATACTTTTCAGGATTGTCCGTTTTCTCAGCAAGGAAAGTTGCATCCATCTCTTCCACAATTTCTTTATAATGCTGATACTGCTGTTCCAATTTTGCTTTTGGAACATCAAAAGATTCCAAAGAACGAATCTTTTTAAAGTAAAACAAATGTCGGCACATACGATTTTCAATCCAGATTTGCTGATAATCATCTGAATTTGGAAGAGTAAATCCAGTATCTTTAACTGCTTTATTATAAGCATTAAGATAATCAGCCGCAGAAAAAGCAGTTGTAGAATTAAGACTTTCCTGTAAGGTCTGAACCATCTGATCGTAAGTTATAGTTGTCATAAATTACTCCACATATTCAGCAAACAGATTCCCCATCCGAGTAGCTTTTCTCTCAATAAACCCTACATACTCAGGAAAATATTTATAAGATTCCTCAATTATAGCCCCAATATTTTCCCCAAAAATCGGAATAAGTAACCGGATTTTCCTAACAATAGGTTGTTTCAGTTCTTCAATTGTAGGGTTAATTTGAATTTCAGCTTGTTCACCAATGTTTACTTCAATGCCCTCTTTTATAACTCCATCACCTTCTTGAAATTTTTCCTCAGAAACAACAGGGGTATCAATAGTTGTAAGTTCATCAGTAGAAGGAATAGGAGCATCAACAATAGGAGTATTCCTAGTATATTTTCGAGTTGGTTTTTTTGGTTCTTCGTTTGTCTTTAATTTTATTGCCATGACTTTAATCCTTTATTTGGTTTTAAAAAAACGGGGATTGTAGATTTTACAATCCCCGTTTCACTCACTTGATATTGTCAGAAATTACTTCCAACTAATATCATGATTCGTCCCGACCTTCACAACAAGCCAATTGGAGTTAGTAATACGAGGCCCACCATTTACACCCGCACCAATTTCAAGGAAGTACGGAACCCTTTCCTGAAAGTACGTGAACGTGTATTTACCGGGAAGTACCTTACTCCACGACTGAGCTTTAACCAGAGAAGGTGTAGACACCCACCTATTAGGTGTAACACGCTCATTCCGAGGACTCTCAAGAATGAAAATGTTATCAGGAAGCATTTTCCGTGAACGGATAACACGATCACCAACAGCAATGGCATACTTCAGTCCTGAACTGTCAGTACCGGTCAGAACATTTCCTGACTTACTTGCTACAGTGTCAAACATCTGCCGACCATCGGACTTTTTGATGATAATTTTATCCCCTGCCTTAATATTGGCAGCGGAATCAACCGTCACTGTAGAATCGGCAACAGCACCCGCCACAGCAACTTTTGCTTCCTCATAGGAAATACGAGTATCAACAACCGGAGACAAACCCTTAACATTAGAAAGAGTCCCGAATACACTTTCATTGGTAATGTCCGTAGACACCAATGCGGGAACTTTCTGAATGAGGGATTGAGTATCAGTGGCATTTTCAGCCAGTGACCACAGATTGTCATTACCCCAAATCCGAGTAGGATTCAGACCAATTGAACGGGCAAAAACAACAGCACCCTTAATATCAACAAGGGGCTTTGCTGAAGCCGCAGTAGTCCAAACGCCACCCGAACCTGTCCATTGTATCTGATGTGCTCCTGCGGAAAGGGCAATATCAATATAATTGTACGGGGGGATATTGGGGTCATACTCGTAATTGACACCGTTTCTGTTCTCGACATAATAGCCATTTACAACTGATTGAATAGTAAGATACTCAATCAGATTGTTCAGACGAAGATCAAGAACATTAAGACCGTCAGTTACGAGCATCCCCGCAGCACGTTCCATAGGAGCAGCAGGATTAATGGCTTTCTGAAGGACTTCTTCATTGAAAATCATGCCTTCACGCCAGTACCCTGCGGTTCCCTCTTTGTAGAGTTGACCGGGGAGGTCAATTCTACGATGTTCCGCACCGAGTTCAACAGGATAAGTCCTACCAAAAGCACCAAACTTCACCATATCCAGAAAATCTTCTTTTTCAACATTCTGGAAGGGAAGAAAAGCATTGGTAAGCTTAAACTGATCTTCAGCCGGGGCAAATTCATTGACAATAGTATCCATAACCGTAGGCTTGAATACTTTCAGCTTTCTCAGTTCAACTAAAAATTCACCTGCCATAGTCATTCACCCCTTTCTATGCTTGCACATCAACCAGTTGAAGCAACTGATTGTCATCCTGAGTGAAAATGTCCTTCGCAGTAGACTGACCATAGGCCGTAAATTGTGCGCCTTTAATCATTGACTTCACGAAGGTTCCATTAATATAGGCTTTCGTGCCGAGTATTTCACCAGAAGAAATAGTAACATCTTCCAGTACAACAACGGCTCTGGCATTTGCCGCACTTCCACCACCAATAGAATTGGTAGTGACCACAACTTTATCGTAAGCAGCGATATTAGCCATATTGGTATCCACACAAATAGCCCCTGCTTCACCGGAAACGGCAATAACCTCTGCACCAGTAGCAAGAAACTCACCGGATGAATAACCAAAAGTCTCTACCGTATCACCTACTTTAAAGTGATAAGCATCCCCCGCAGTACGAAAAGTAATTTTACCATTTGAAACACCTGCGTAAGATGCCAGTGAGGAAACTTCCCCACCAAGATTAAGAGGAACAGCATCACGATCATCACTGTCATCTTCCCGAACCCAAAGAGAAGGGCCAGCAATTGTTTGGGCCGTTTCTCCAAACCGACTGCCGGTAATTACCACAGGGATAGCTTGAAAGTTATCCCCAATAAGGCAATCATCCCGCTGACCGGCCTGATACCCAAAACATCTGTTATAGGGTTTATTACTTGCCATATGCAATCACCCCTTTCTACCTATCCTGTTTACCAAATCGGGAATGAACCATTTCCTGTGCAAAAGCAATATCCTCTTCCACCTGTGTTTTACCACCGTCGGAAGTGGACTCGCTTGCCTGACCAAGAGGCAAACGTGCGCCCTGCACCAGAGATTCATAATCAGCAATCTCGTCAGTAATGGCTTTTCCAAATTTAGTTTCATCAAGCGAACCCTGTTCAGTCATATACGAATTCACAGCAATCTTGCCGTTGGAATCCGTAAATTTAGCCCGAACCTTGTCCTTTGCCTTAGTTTGAAGAGTAGAACCCGACAGATTTTTAGACAGAATTGATTCTGCCTTAGTCTGAAGTGCCTTCTCTTCCATAGCGACAAGAGCAAGTTCATTACTCTTGTTTTTCTGCTCTGAAGCTTCGAGTCGGGTAGTCAAATCCGTCACTTTCTGTTGCAGAACAAGCACATCAGCATTTGATTGCTGATCGTTTTTGGCAGAATTCTCTGCCAAAAGTCTTGCCTTCTCTGTTGCAAGTGCAGAATCAATACCGGCCTGTGCTTCGGCAGGATGCTGTTTCTGATACTCAGCAAAAGTCATAGTCTTTCCTTTCGATAATTGTTTTGCTTTAAGTATTGCTGCATTAATGTCACCAACCTCATGAACAAGTCCAACATCCATAGCTTTTTGTCCCATAAATACAAGACCTTCAGCCATATCCTTTAGAACTTGTTTCTGTTCTACCCCAAGATTACGAGCAACATCAGACGTAAATAAAGCATAAGTATCATCCAATTGTTCCTGAATAATCTTACGGGCAGGGTCAGAAAGAGGGGCAGCATCATTTGCAGCTTGTTTAAACTTCCCGGCAGTGATGATTGTGCGTTTAACCCCCGCCTTTTCATCAGCACCGCTACGATCAAAATGGACAGTTGCAACACCGATACTGCCAATCAATGATGTATCAAATGCGATTATGCAATCCGCAGCACTGGAAACCCAGTAAGCTGCACTACACATCATTCCATCGGCATAAGCCACTATCGGTTTTGTCCCACGACAATTGTAGATGAAATCAGCCAATTCTTTCGTGCCATCGACTGTTCCACCGGGGCTATCTACGTCCAGTACAATTGCTTCAACATCTTCATCAGAAAGTGCTTTAGCAATATCTCTCTGGATTATTTGCATAGATGTCCCACCTGACATTGAACTAAACAAATTTGCACGTTTCAGTAGCGAACCGAAAACGGGGATAATTGCAACGGAATTTAAAATCTGGTAAGAGTCATTTGCCCCCCCACCACTTCGTTCAGAAGCATTTTTAACATACGTGAAATCAACACCATTTATCTTATTCTCAAAAAATAAACTAATTTCTTCTAGTTTAGGTTGATACATAGCCCACAGGGAATCTTGAACCATTCCAAGCAATTGCTGTATTTTTAATTCCATTTTAATAGACTCCCTTAAATTTAATCATAACTTACACTTTATCTTTTAAAGTAATTTAAAACTTTGTCAAGTAATTTTAATTGCACAATAATTATATTATGCTTCATAAATATAAAATTTATAAAAAAAATATATCTATTTAAACAAAACATTATTGTTTTGTAAAATAAAAAACCCATTACCAAACCCATAATCAGCCCAATTATCCTTTATTCCTTTCATAGAATAATAAAATTTATCAACTTCCCAACCATTTTTTACAAAAATATCAGCCCACCAATCGCTAGTTTGCGCTGTAATATGTGTAATATCTTTATTATATGCGGGAACATTAAATGTATTTCCATCCCCCAAAGGAATTACAGCAAACATTTTTTGGCATCTTTGCCCAATTAAACTTACAACTTCAGGTAAATCCTCTACACTTATATGCTCAAACACATCTTTTGATATGCACCAATCAAAATTAAAATTAAATGGTATAATTTCACTATTTGATTTATCACAATAACATTGAAAACAAAATTGCTCAACATCTTTATCACAATTATCTATGGCATATTTTGAAATATCACACCCCCATGCCTGACGATGCAGCAACCTTAAAGCCTTGACCAGATACCCACGACTACAACCATAATCAAGAATTTGAGCATCCCGACTCAAATGAAGCCAATCAATCATTGCCATTGCCATTGGGATAGTCAGTTCAGGAATCCACCTGTAATTTGAATAACAAGAAATTCCCTTTTCAATACCATGCTCAAAATAATCTTCATTGTATAATTCACTATTGTTTTTCATATTGACTCCTATATAAAATTTGGATGAAGAATAAGTGGCTCAACCAAGGATTGAATTAAATCATTCTGTTCTTGAAACACACAACGATTACATTTTGAAGTATCAATTAAAGTATCTGGGTCTGCCTTATACATTTTTTCTTCAACATCTTTCCAATGACAAATTGCATAACTTGATTCAAATGCTTTATCTGCATCGGGATTAATAGCTATTGAAGAACAAGGATATACCAATTCATCACAATATAGAAATGGCTTATATAGACACCATCTACAAATTTTAGATTTCCCGTATTCTTTTTGCTGGTAAAAAACAGGATGTCCCAATTGTTCTACAAAATCAGAAAGTTTTTTGTGTTGTTCCTTTAATTCCTCTTCGGTAGAAAGACAATTTGGAACTACCCGCACGTAAGCGGCTTTATGTTCTATTGCTAAACTCTTTACTAGCAAAAGATTTTTAAAACTTGAATCTGGCCCGAATACATACGAGAACCCCAAAGTGCCCCGTATTTTTGGAATCTCAATGTTATTTACATAATCCAGACAATTCATCGAAATACGCAACCAACGTAAACGATTTAAAACATCACTGGATATTTTATGAAGCAAAAGTCCATTGGTAATTAACCCAACTTCTAAACCAAGATCATGACAAAATTCAACGTACCATTCAAAATCAGGATAAACCGTAGGTTCCCCACCTCCTGTTATTTCTACTGTCTTAATGCCTAATTTTTTAAATTTAGTTGTGGCTGATATTAATTCATTAATGTCCCACTCATACTTTCTTTTACGATTTACAACAGAACAAAACGAACATCTTAAATTACATCTTTCAGTCAAAGCAACCTGTAAAGAAAGGGGCTTTGGAAAAAAAATAATATCGCTATCAAACAAAGCTTGCCTTAGAAATTTTATACCTGTTGATGTAAAAGTGTTCACCTTATCCATTGTATTTCTCCTTTGGCGTGAGTTTCAAATATCCTTCATTGTTGAGATATTTTTTTATATTGTGGGTATTATCAAAATAATCATAAACAAAATCATAATTTGGTAATCTCCATTCCTCAGACAAAATTCCACTTTCAAAATTTTCAGTAGAATAAAAACGAAGATCATCAATAAGAATTACATCTTTACCTTCTGGTCTGAATTTTGCAATTGCTTCAAGTTCTTTTTCCAAAGGCATAACAACATCAGGGGTGTGCTTTTGCAGGGAATAACCATAATCAACCCCCGGCAAATGAGCATCAAGCCAAAACATTATGGGAACATGAACCTTTGGACAAAAAGAAGATAAAAAATCAAAACTGTTTCCAGTATAAATATGAACATTTTCTTTATTCCAAAATTTATTACAAACCAACTTAAACAAATCGGGGCATATTTCCACACTATAAAATTCTTCAAAAGGAAAATTCAAAGCATGAGATAAAGAAACACCCTCACCCGTTCCAGACTCACAAAATACTTTTAAGCTATAATGTTTTATATTTGCCTCAATATCAAAAAAAGAAAGAAGTCCCATAATTACTCCTTTCTCGAAGCAATAACCACATAGCCATTGCTATTTCGATTCTGTGAATAATCCTCAACATCAAACGTGAAATACTTTGAAAATACTTCCCGAACAAAATCAATAGTATAAGGAGTAGTCATAATTCCATTCTCTTTATAATTGCCGGAATCATAACCAAGATACGGAGTGTTAAAAAGAATATGCCCACCTTCAGCAAGATTATTATTCAGAAATTCGACAAACTGAGGAAGTTCTGAAGGAAGAATATGATGAAGCACATACCAGAAATGAATAACCTCAAATCGTGAATAAAATTCAGAATAATCTTTTAATAAATATCTACCTTCACATTTTGAAAACCTGCCACCAGATGAATAAATAGGATGATCTAAAACTTCCTGAGAAATATCAGCAATAGAATATTCATAACAAATATCTTTCACAAATTTATACTGCCTTGCTTCCCCCGGCCCAATTTCAAGGACTTTCTTACCATAAAAATAATCAATATACTTTTCAAACGGACAAGGAATACTATCCCCTTGCTGAACTGCCGAATGATTCTTCCCCCAAAATTCAGCACGTTCACAAAAATTCTGTATTCCTACTTCTTGCATAACCCTAAGATACTCAGGATTTAAAACATTTGCCGTACCAGCAACATTTTCCAATTCATAGGTATCAACATATTCTTTTTTATCCAAATCCATATGATAGAGTACATCACACAAAGATGCTATCTGCTTTTTCCTTTCATCAGTTTTCATCCATCCAAAATGACGAATAACCGGATTGTAACGGGAAGAATAATCCTGGGTAATGCCCTCTATCCTTTCATGCACCCTACGAAAGAACTGAACCTTACTCTTACCATCAACCATTTTACGATGAATTAACCTTGGCTGAAAATCAGGATTAATGCGGATTGCTTCTTTCCAATCAGAACCAACTTTGTCCATACTACCGTATTCCACCTTAGTCATTTCCCAATTTTGGTAATGACAACGGGGCAACCAAATCATGTCACAATAATTAAATTTGTTGATAAGAGGATGTATTTTATCAACATCCTCTTCCAACATTCTTTCATCGCCATCAAAAATCAAAACCCATTCAGCATCAGACAATTCCACAAGTTTGGTTCGAGAAAACCCATACCCATTAACTTTAATCATGTCAGACTGAACAAGTTTTAATCTATCCCCAACTAACTCATTCAAAATATCTTGAGTTCCATCAGTTGAACCCGAATCGACAACCAACCAACCATCAACTATATCCTTGAAAATATCCCAAATTGGTTTAATATTGGCAACTTCATCCTGCATATTACTTGCAAGCCATAATCTATCCATTGTCGTTCTCCCATTGAATTATTCCCCATCGTCGGAATCATCGGGGTCTTGTTGTTTTGAACCATCAACCTTTTTCTTTAATTTCTTAGTAGGATTTTTTTTAGAATCCAAATTAGAATTACTCGCTGAATCAACCATATCACTATTACCGACATTCGATACCAGTTCCTTCGGGTACATTTTTTCTTCTTCTGCACGTTTCATGAGTTGCTTCTTATAATTCTGAATACCAAGCTTTTCAGCCTGAGCTTCCTTGGAAATTCCCAAATGCCAAGTAAGATCACCACGCTTACTACCAAGGACACCATTAGCAACATCACCAAGATTTATTTCTTGAGAAGCAGGAAAGTTGCAAGAAATTAACTTATAAGCCGGAATTTTCTTTGTTTCAAATTTTGCTTCCCGATTATTCCAACCAGTACAAACTTCAATTGGGTAAAGATATTTAAACCGTTTATCCAACTTGCTCTTTACCCAAAAAGCAAACCTGAAAAAATCCATAATAAAAAAAGTTTCAGTAAAACCCTGCCAATCATTTATATAATCCATATAAAATGGACGAGATGATTTTGTAGAGGCATAGGTCGGGCCTTTGGAATCAGAAGCAAAAATATCGTAAGGGGTATTCGCCGCAGTTGCCATCCATTTCAGTAAATCTTCATCATCCCCAGACAACTTGGGGAGATTTGGATTTTGGATTGTACCTTTTATGCCGGGGGGCAATAGGAGTCTATCACCGGGGCGAAGTGTCTGAAGCAGTCCTGTTTCACGCTTTTTCTCAGGGGTGAGTGATTGCCAACGATACCACGACATTTTATCGGTAAATTCATAAAAAATAAAATATGAAGTAAGTGCTTTCATATAATCACTTCTCCATCTTTTATTCTGCTTGAAATCCTCAAGAGGTTCAAAGATAGTACGAAGCTTTGATACATTCCGTAAAATCTCTTTTACCCCATGCCGCCATGATAAAATATACTGCCGATACAAAACACTACCTTTAGACCTTTTTTCCAAAGCAGGGTCTTTCGATATTGGTGTTGCTGCAAAACCCTTTAATTCAGCATCAGTATATGTATTTGCCAACTCAGGCATGTACACATGGTAGATTGAGGGAATCAACTCATATTCAGCATTCGACACTGTTGTTAATGCTAAATTTTGATGTTTTTTTACCCTGTACCAAAGTGGCAAAGTTGCTTTAGTTTTATGAGGAAGAATACCATGTTTTAAATTACCAGAACCAGCAATGTCATTTGGCTCAACAACATCAAATTCAATAAACCCATCATTGTGAATAGAACACCGCAAGAATAACTCATACTCAGTCATCTTGCGAATTCCCATTCCAAGATAAGATGAATACAATTCATTTATGGGGCTATCCACCAATTCATCAATATATTCCTGAATATTGTATATGTGAGAAGAAATATTAAATCCCCTTCCCATAACTCTACCGGCTAAACGGTCAATTGCTGACCCTACAAAAGCATCTTCACAATACTTTTTCCATGCTTCATCATTTATGGTTGTACGGTCAAAAGAAGATTCTGTCTTATCCGATTCCCCCGCCATTGATTGAACTATACGAAGTGGGACAGGAAGTGGGGTTATCAAGCCCGTTTGATTCTGCCATGTAGAACTTCCAGTAGCAGCTTCACGGACAATAACCCTTCCCCCTTTTTCAAGAAAACTTTCGATTGCAGGTTCATTTGCTTCCATATCCTCAAATTTTATAAACATCGTATCAGATGTTTCCTGTATTATTTCTTTTTTAAGTTGAAGTGACATAATAACCTCTTCTATCTCCCTGAACTAGCCCACATATTTACTTCCTGTTGTGGTTGATTCCCACGAACCAACCCGAAGTTATTTGTAAGTAAATCCAAACGGTACAACTGACCAAATGATTCATCTGAAATCCCAAATCGTTCACTTCCCTGCCATAAAAATCTTCCTGCCCACACCCCCCAAGAAACACCAAAAACAGTATCATCCAAAACCCTGTCAACATACGATGATGTTGCTTCGTCATTTTCAAAATTTGATTTTTTCAATTTACGTTTCAATTTATATGGGGAACCAAAAGCACGAGCTTCAAAGTCATGTTCAAAGATTAATACTTCTTCACGAAAAACATCATTAACCCCATCAGGAGGGATATGATTTATGAGATCATCAGTTCCATAATTGCGGTAATATGGAACTATAGGAGTTTTAAAATACCCCCCTTCAAAAACCTGATAGGCCATTGTAAATGCTTCAAGTTGATGATTGTAATTTGGATGAACCAATTCATTCGGTATTTCTTTTTCATCCAAAATAACCTTGACATCAGCAGCCAGATAACTTTCAAGTGCAACATTATCTGGAACACCCAAATGCTCACAAACAAATTCTATTTCACCTAAAATCTCACGAATATCACTTGAAGGAACCCATAACAGACGGAATAAAAAATACATCCATGCTTTTTTTTCATCGGGTTCATTCGGAATTTTACCTTTTAAAATTGTCGATACAAAAGTTCTATTTGCTTCGACACTTCCCGGTTGTGCTCTATCAAGGCCCATTGTAAGAATCCACTCTTTAATTCCAGTTATCCGTTGAAGTTTATTTAATTCTTCAACACCACCCTGAAGAGAATACACGGAATTAATAGAAAGTTTATGGGGGACTGAAAATCTGGCAACCCCCAACCTTGCCCGTTCAGAAGTAGTAATATCAGAATAAACTTTAAATTGTTCATTTACTGAAGCCATAATTTCTTCTGGTTTTTGAAATTGGTCATCAAAACCAAGAATAGACATTGCCACTATTTGCTTTTCAGTAAAAGTCCCTGTACCTGCATCTTCCCACCTATTCCTAAAAAATTTATTAAAATCAGATGGCAAAAATCTTGTCTTAAAAGAATTTAACTGTGCCTCGGTGGTATATGGATTAAAATAAGTATCCTCATAATGCTGAAAAAATAGAAGGGGGTCTTTTTTCTCAGTGTAAGTATCAAACATTCTTCGGAGAATATGCCCTTTAGGAGCAACCGTAGAATCTATAAGGGTAAGAGCATTAGGGGTAGAACGTGCAGAAGATGAAAGTTCTGTAAAAAACTTTTCATCCTTCATCTTCCATAATTCAGAAAATGTGCAGCAAGTTAAATTTGAAAAAATACCATTCGATGCTGAAACAGGAACGATGGAAGAAATTATATCCTTTGAATTTATAACCTTACTTTTCCCACTTCTTTGTTCACGAATAAACACACCTTTTTCAAGCACATTCTCTTCCCCCACTGTTTCCAATAATTTTGGGGAATTAAGTATTGTATCTTTAATAACCCCAAAGTGAACAAAATCTACCTGCTGCTTAGAATTTGCACCAAGGATTATTTTTTCTCTTGGGAAATTTAAAAACTTCCAAAGAGCAATCAGACAAACATCATAAGACTTAAACTCACCACGAGGTCTACAAAATACAATTGTGGTATAGTGAAAAAGACCATTTTCCATTTTCAAACATTCTTTAAATGTCTCTTCCTGCATGTGAGTTGGTTCAAAAGGAACCCACGCACGATAAGCTCTATCAAAACGAAGAACATTTTCAGTAGCCCAACGAAGAAAACCTTCACCACCATCCGAATAAGCCGCTTTCTTCTTTTTTAAAACCAAAGACATTTACCCTGCCTTTTTTATAGTATGAATTAATGGTTTCCCAGTAAACTGACCAACCGGCAAGGGGAAAGTACCCCCTTTCAAAGCTTCAATGCTCTTTGCCCTTTTTGCATCCTTACCCTGTTTAATCAATTTTGCCTGTGCCATTGAAGTCAAACCCAAATCAGCTACCATCTTTACAATCTCAGAACTCAAAGTTAAAGCCTGTTTAATAATAGGGTTTAATTCCAAACCACCTGTTCTTGGGTCAGTTTTAAATTTATCCTCATTTGACAAAGCCTTTACCTTAATCTGAATATCCCGAAAAACACCAACATGAAACCGTAACTGTTCAGCAGCCAATAAATCTCCCAAACCTGCTGATTTTTCAAGGGTTTGCAATACATTCTCAAAATCATCTATATTTAATAATTCAATATTAGTTTCAGTTGAATTTTCCATAACTTACAACCTTTTAAAAAAAGTAGAAAAACATGGGGAAAACATGGTCAAAATCAGTAATTTTGTACTAAAAATACTCTTAAAGTTTGTAAAAAGCAAGAAAAAAATTGAATTCTTTAGAAATATGGTATAATACTTCTAAATAACACATCAAACTACGTCAACCCTTGCAGAAAGGTTCGATTATGAAATTCCAAAGCACAGATAGACCAATCCCCCATGATTCCGATGCCATATTAATATATACAGAAGAACAAGGGGATTCCCTTATTGTAGGGGCAATCAATCCAGAAACAGGAGCAAAAGAGCCAATTTTTAAATTCTCAGCTTTGGGGCGAATTGTAATGAATATCAAACCACCTTCCTTTTTAAAATTTATAGATGGGAAACCATCAATAGATATTGATATTTTACATTAATCATTTTAAAAGGAAATAAAATGATAAAAAAAGAAAGAATCGAATATTTATTTAAACAAATGCACAATAGATATATCGAAATGTGGAACGAATTAATACTCTATGGGGATTTACGTGCAGACACAACAATGATTATAAAAGACTATCCTAATACAAAAAATTATAGTTTTTCATGTGAATTTATAGAAAGAATGAGAAAAATAACCGGAAATGCATACACGGAATGTTGGAAAGTTTGCCCGATCACTTGGGTAAGAACCAAAAAAATAGACGATCACATGGCGTGTGAAAGCCCTAGCAGTCTATATCTCGAATGGGAAAACACCACTGACCTTGAAAGAAAAAAGAGAAGAGAACTTGCAACAAAAATCAGAGATTTAAAATGGACAAATAAATTTACTGACTTAATAAATATATCATAAAATTATGAAAAAAGAATTAGAAAGAAATGAAATTATAAAACATATATACAACCAGATGGGTTTGAGCTGGATTGAATCCACTGCCGTTGTTCAAGCCTTTTTTGATTGTATTGCTGAACTCGTTCTTGATGAAACAACAGATGGTGATTTAATTATACGAAAATTTGGTCATTTTTATAGAAGAAGATTTAAACCAACAGTAAGAATACATAATAATACTCAGAGAATTATGGCACAAAAAGGATGCCTAAACCTTGCATTTCGGCCTCAAAGACTTTACAATATCTATCTTAATACCCTTCCAGAAATCCAAAAAGTCACACGATGGAGATTAACAAAAAAGAAAAGAGTTAAACAAATAATCTCACCAGAACACAGAGAAAAAGTTTTAAAAAATTTCAAACTAATCAAATAATGGTGTATAATAAAAATAAAAGGAATAAAAAATGAAATGGCAAACTAAAGCTGCTAACGAACTCATTAAATTTGCAAATAAAATTAAACAGGGACAGGTTGAACTTTCTAATTTTGACAAACTAAACGAAACATATGAAATTCCAACAGGATCAAAAGATGATTGGATTCCAAAAACATTATTAACTGGTGTAGTTTATTTAACTCTAAAATTTAAACCAATTAAAACAATGAAAAAAAGAAAGGCAAAACCATGAATACATTTTTCAAACTCTTAATCCTTGCTATTGCTATTTCCATTTTCTGTATTTCCTTTGCATCTTACCCTACATCAAAACCAGACCTTGTTTCATCCCATGTTTTTTATCTAGCAACTAAATTTCATAAACCTGTTTATATTTGAAAGGAATGTAATGACTCCACAAGAATTCTTAAACAAAGGCATTCCAGAAAAAATATATATAAATTTAGGTTGCGGCGGAAACAGACCGCAAGAACCCCCTTGGATTAATGTAGATCAACTCCTAAATAATCCCTTATGTGAAACAGGGCCAGAATGGAAACAACTTCTTTCAGAAGAAAATTATATTGAATGTGACCTCAGAACCGAATGGCCTTTTCCCGAAAACTCCTTAGATGGAATTCTACTATCACATTTCATTGAACACCTTGATGCACAAGAGGCTTGGGTGTTGCTGAAAAAATGCCATACATCTTTAAAACCAAAAGGGGTATTGAGAATATCAATCCCTGATTCAAATATCTTCATGGAAAAGACAATAAGAGAACAAATTGGACAAGTTGAAGATTGGGGGGAACCAAATCCTTATGATGGAATTCATCATCCAAAAAAATCGTTTTTACAATATGCTTTGATGTTTGAAGGACATAAACAAGTTTTAAATTATTCTGGGGTTGTGTGCTTGCTACTAGCTTCTGATTTTAAACACAATGAAATTTTTCCTGTCCACAATAAATTTTCAGTTGTTCAAGGTCTTGCTGATATTGATAACAGACAAATATTTTCCGCTTTCATCGAAGCACAGAAAGGATAAATCATGGAAAATATCTTAATCGACATCACGATTCGTGGTGAAAATACAGAATGTGAAATAGTTGAAGAAATTCAGCATGAAGAAACGCCATTAAATAGTCCCTTTATTGGGAATGGGGTAAAGCATACAATCACCGTACCTACAAGATATGGTAAAAAATTTTTTGCGGAAACAAAACAAGAAGCTATTCACAAATATCTTAAAGAAAGGATTAAGCTATGAGAATAGAATGTCCTCACTGCAAACGGTATATTGTATTAACTGAACGGGATTATTCCGAAGAAATTATATTCACTTGCGGGGTATGTAAACAAGAATTCAAATTTTCACCAAACAATTCAGAAAAGGACACAAACAATGACTGATAATGTGACTCTAAAATTTCAAAAAACCATCCAACTGTTAAAAGAAAAAAGTGAGCAACATTCCTATGACATAAAACGAATTTCCCTAACACTAAAACAATGTATCCGAAATAGAGGGAAAATTCTAATATGTGGCAATGGGGGAAGTGCATCACAGGCAAATCACATTGCTACAGAACTTGTGGTCAGAATGAATATCAACAGAAAGACAATACCGGCAATATCCCTTTGCAGTGATACATCAATTATCACAGCAATTGGAAACGATTACAGTTTTGAATATATCTTCTCCCGACAAGTGGAAGCTCTGGGGAATAAAGGGGATATTCTATGGGTTCTTTCCACCAGTGGGGAATCAAGTAATATTTTACAAGCAATAAAAAAAGCAAAAGAAAAAGGCATGAAAATAGTTTCATTCACAGGAAATTGCGAAAATAACTCAATAAATAATGTAGTTGATTATTCGCTTTGGGTAGAATTATATAATACCGCAAGAATACAGGAACTTCATTTGTTCTTTGCTCATTTAATCTGTGAGGATTTAGAAAACTACATCCGAAAGGTAAAAAAATGAACTGTCCATCATGTAACACACCCATGAGTTTAATTTCGATAATCATTCCAAGTGGTAAAGACAAAGATGAACGAGCTGAATTTAGTTATCGTTGCTGCACCTGCCACACTTGGAAAGAAATAAAAACAAACCTTGAGGGACAAAGGATGTCGTAATGGAAATAATAGGATTTATAATAATTCTTTTTATTTTTCTATTTGTTTTAAAATCTTTAAAGGGATAAATATGAAAATAATCAAAATAAATCTAAATGATATTCCAGAAAAAGAAAGTATGCATTTCTTTATCAGGTCAAAATTAATTGAAGCAGGAATTATATTACAACCCCCCATCAAATCCCCCTATGACCCTAGTGGGTTTAATTATTTTATACCTTTAGATGGGACAATGGAAACTATCTTCAATACATTGACAAACACATATATTTTTAAATACCACGAACCAAGTGACATTTACCCAGACCCTAACCGATGGGCAACAAAAGAAAATACAGACCCGATAAAAGACATTTTAGAAGGATGTGGAAGGTTATGCAAAGAATAGGTAAAACAACAAAAACAATACTACATATTATTAAATCTGCTAAAAGCAAAAAATCTAAACAAATTTTATTTTTAGTAAAAAAATAACTAAATACAATATATGGTAAAATTATTTTTATTTCTAGAACCATCAACAACAATTATATCTAAAAATAAAATAAAAATAAAAGATTATAGTATAAAAATAATATCGGCTATAGAAAATAAAAAAGCATCTAATTTTTTAAATAACAATCCAACCAAATTTTCAGAAATTTATCTCGACCATTATTATTCTGAATCTTTTTCCGCAGCGCATTATTTAGCAAGTTTTAAAAAAAGATTTTGAAAATGATTGGAAATGAATGTGCCAGACTTAGGAATAATCCCAATAGAACCAATTAAGCATTACTGGGTTTCCTGCAATTATGCCACATGCTTGGTATCAGTCAGAAGTCATAAAATAATTGATGTTGCTCCTATTTGGAATAAATTTAAAGGTCAAAGTATTACAAACCTTTTAAAACACATAGAAAATAAAAACCCAATAATAAAAGAGATAACATGAAATTAATAGATAAAATAAAAATAATCTATGAAGTATCAGGTTTTTTATTTCTTTGTATTATTTTTATACTATTTCTATTTTCCATAAGTTATCCTATTTATATTTGTTTACTTAATTGAAAGGAAAAAAAATGAAAGACATAATATTTGAATGTGAAGATGATTTTTTAGCAATAGCCACACTAGATCACTAAGGGGTATGGATAGAAATTGGCCGAATAATCAGGAATATCTTGCCTGCATAGTTCTCATTAATTAATTCTTCTTTAATCCATTTAATTAAAACCCCCTATAGTAATTAAACTATAGGGGGTTTTAATTATTCCTGCCCTTGTCGATCATATATTAAATTTTAATTAATATGAGTGACAAATCTCTTATTAATTCTGGATTAGTGATTTAATTTGTTTACATATTGTCTATATTTAAAAAAATTTGTTTGGTATGAAGTGGATAGTTTATGGCCCAAATAGGTACGGGTGTATCTATACTTTTTCGGCATGGGGGGTATATTATTGAAATACCTTTACTTTGTTGTACGTCTTATAATATATATTATGTAAACCAACGTAAAACCGAAGCTCGGAAGCTGCAAACCTTATTAATAATAATTACTAATTGATAATTTTTATCAATAAGAATGTATAACAAATGTTACTAATAGAAATTTTATTGGACAATCCTTATTAGTAATGTTTCCTATTATCAAGTAATAATAATTCTCATTAATAAAACAATTAATATTTCTTTAAAAAACGTGATTAAAATTGGCTTTTAAACCGGTTACATTAAAACCAAAATAAAAAGGCCATATAATCAATTATACGGCCTTTAAACAAATAAATAAATTAAATCAGATATTAACTTTTATCCTTCTTTATTTAATTAATTATTTTAAAGCATATATGCATAATTATCTTTAACTGATTGTACACATGCCCGTTGTGTATAACTATCATCTCGAATAGCAAGTATATCACTAGCTAACCAGGCTATATCTATATCGTGCGTTACAGGCTGATCTAAAGCTTTTAAAAATTCCCTGGCGAAATTATTTGACATTGTAACACAGTTACCTGATTTATAACTATCTTGCAAAGATACATATACTCTTCTATTTTTTGCAATCTCAAGGCATTTTTCTCTTAATGCTTTTTCTTTTGCTTCTTTTCTTCTATTTCTAAATGCATGTACGGCAATTTTAATTAATTCTTTTATTGTAGATTTAAAACACTTATTTAAACTCCCATAATAATTAATCTTATTTAAATTATTATTTATATGATACTCTTCACCGTAAAAATCTTTTAATACTAGATTTTTATTATTATCATATTCTATAGTTAAATTGCCGATTTTAGGCAAATATAACTCCATTGCCTTTTTAACTATATGCAAGGGCATTTTATATTTTTCTATTGCATCATCTAAAAAAATCTTTTCTCCTGCAATAATACAAGCTTTAATCCCTGGAATATATTGCGATTTATATATTTTACTATCTCCGAATGCATAATATATCCAATTATTATGCATTCTGCAAAAATAGTTACAATAGCGATTAACTACTTTATTCCAGCCTGTTTTACCATTATCTGTTTCATTCATTCTTGCTTTTGTGGGATTTTCTTTATTATCGCCGCAACTGATCTTTTTAAGCCTTTTATTTGCATTTCTATGATAATATAAGGCCATTAATTCAATTTTACGGCATATTGTATAATCCGGTATAATCATTTGCTCAAATGTGGGCAAATTATTTGCTTTTGCAATTAACAATGCTTTTTTAGTCAATTT
>Ga0172371_10001556_pt1 | contig 36572 bp, 28 predicted proteins | sample Lak12m_FD_114543 | JGI IMG/M metagenome (GOLD analysis project Ga0172371, IMG submission 114543) | Freshwater microbial communities from Kabuno Bay, South-Kivu, Congo - kab_022012_12m | ecosystem: Environmental > Aquatic > Freshwater > Lake | place: Democratic Republic of the Congo: South-Kivu... | reverse complement strand
TTGCTGATCTTTTATTAAATGAATACAATAAAAAATGATAGAAATGATGGAGAAAATTCATAAATGATTTCAGATAAATTAAAGAATGTTATTCTTACAGAATTAGGGTTAAAAGATTTTGATTTTAAAGAAGATACTATTGCAAGCCAAGTTCCCGGATGGGATTCGCTAAACCATATCAATATTATTCTTGCCATCGAAAAGAATATGGGCGTGAAATTTAAAGGGCTAGAAATTTTGAAAGCTAAAAATATTGGAGACCTTCAAAAACTCATTGATTCAAAAATTGCTTCGTAGTAGTGAAATGTCTCAACAGCTTTGTCTCCAACAATTAAATTTCACCGATTTTACTGATAGGAGAATTAAATGCCGGAAGCGATAGACTTTCAGAAAGTTATTTCATTATTTATCTATGATAAAACCGACCCACTGCTTTTCGGATCGAGTTTGTTTTTGTTTTTTTTCTTTTTCGTTTTAGTTGTACAGAGAATTTTTACTAATCAGAAGGCGATGCGCATTTATTCGCTTCTATTCTTTTCACTTTTCTTTTATTATAAAGCAGCTGGAATTTATTTTTTATTGTTAGTCTTTACTTCAGGGTTTAATTACTTTTTGGGGAAAGCTATTTATGAAAGCAGAACTGCTTTAGCAAAAAAAATATTATTCATAACAACAATCATAGTAAATTTGGGGTTGCTCGGATATTTTAAGTACACGAATTTTTTCTTAGAAATCATAAACGATCTAACCGTTTCATCATTTGAACCGCTTAAAATATTTCTACCGATTGGAATTTCATTTTTTACATTTAAAGCGTTAAGCTATGTTATTGAGATTTACATGGAAATGATGGAACCGGTAAAAAGCTTTAGAGATTTTTCACTTTTCGTTTTTTTCTTCCCCAATTTATTGATGGGTCCGATTGACCGCGCTCCTCAGTTTTTGCAACAAATAGAAAATGATACCGCTTTAACAAAAGATGATATTGGCAGAGCTTTGTTTTTAATAATGTTAGGGCTGATAAAGAAGTTTGCTATTGCTGATTATATCGCACTCAATTTCAATGAACGGGTTTTTAACTTTCCGTTACGATTTACCGGTGTAGAAAATCTTTTAGCCGTTTACGGTTCCGCATTACAGATTTATTGCGATTTTTCCGGTTATACTGATATGGCGTTGGGCGTTGGCTTACTTCTTGGGTTTAAGTTGATGGATAATTTCAATCGTCCATTCTTGGCGAATACTGTTGCAGAGTATTGGAGAAGATGGCACATCTCATTATCTACTTGGTTGTTAGATTATCTTTTCAAACCATTACAAATATCATTTAGAGCGATGCGAAGCTGGGGCACAGCGCTTGCTCTTTTTATTACTTTTTTTGCGGTTGGATTATGGCACGGACCAAACTGGACGTACATTTTTTTCGGAATTATGCATAGCTTCTTTTTGATTTTTGGAATGTTCACCCAGAAACTACGAAGAAACATTACTGATAGGTTACATTTAAGCGGAACCAAATTTCATAAAGTTTTGCAAATTATTTTTGTGTTTCATCTTTTAGTATTCACCGCAATTTTATTTTCGGCGCCGTCTTTGCAATATGCGCTTGATATGCTCAGTCAGATTTTTACTTATTTCCATCCGGAAGTATTTCCGCAATTTGTTGGCGCTTACACGACAATTTTTATTTTAATGCTGCTTGGTTATCTATTCCATTTCTTACCGAAGACGGTAGAAGAAAAGATTCAAAAAAGTATTATAGCGATGCCGCTATTATTACAAGCCGCTTTATTTGCCGTGGTGATATGGGTTGTCGTTCAGTTTAAATCTGCTGATATGATGCCGTTCATTTACTTTCAGTTTTAATAATCTGGTGGGTTTTGATAACAAGTCTCTCATAATTTATGGGTAATAAATGAATTTGTTCAAACGAAATATTTTTAATTAAAATTGAGGCAGTTTGGATTAGAAATTCTTTTCCATCAAAGCAAGGCAATTGGAAGGGAGGATTGATAAAACTTGGTTGTTATCAACTTCAACTTCTTTCACTACAGAATATCCCAGTTTTAGGTAAACATGCAAGGCGCTGAAATTTTTTTTTGTTACAATTAACTGTGATTTTTTTATATCTGGATAAGCGCTAAGATGTTGCTTAAACTGTTGCTGTATAATTTTACTACTGAGACCTAACCCCCTAAAAATTGGGTTCACATAAACGGATTCAATTTGCAAAGCTAATGTCTCTCTGTCAATATGTAATCCTTGAATGTATGGGGCTATTTTTTTTGAGTATGTAATATTTTCTTCATTTAAGTATTGAGATAACAAACTATATTTGATGAGATAACTTGGGTTCCCGTCTTTAGATTCAATCCAAGCGCAACACGCACCAGCAATTTTATCATCAACGGTTGCCACCAAAAAATCCGATAAACAAAATTCAGAACCATGAACATTCTCGGTCAAAATGTTTCTTAATATCTGTTGTAGCTCAACAAGGGATAAATTAAATATTGTGCAATAACTTATCCTGTCAGTTTCACTTCTATCAGCTTCAATAATAGCTTCGATAATAAAGTCAAGGTCGGAAATTTCAGCCTGACGAATAAGTATCCTTTCCTTAGAGTTCACGCTCACATATTCCTCGTATTACTTTGTAAAAAGTTGAAAAGTGCTTTTCTATCTATTTTCCCATTTTTATTTAACGGAAATAACTCAATTGTTGAAATACTATTTGGTACCATATAATAGGGAAGATTAGTTTCTAAAAAGATTTTTAATGCTGACAAGTCATTTTTATAGTCTTCCACAAACAAATGAATTTGTTCAATGCCTAAATTATTTTTATAAAAAATTGCGACGGGTTCAGACGGGTAGGTAAATTTACGAGCATGAAATTCAATTTCGCTTAATTCTATCCTAAAGCCGTGAAATTTAATTTGATTATCGGTACGGCCTAAAAAAATCAAATCTCCATCTTCATCAAAATAAGCAAGGTCTCCGGTTCGATAAAATCTTGTTGTTTCGCCCTTTATTTCTTTTGAAAAGAAAGTTCGATCATTATTTTCAGCATTTAAATATCCGGCAGTTAATTGGGCTCCGCTGATACAAAGTTCACCTTTGCTTCCGTTTGGTAATTCGTTCAACTCATCATCAACAATAATTATATAAGTATTTGAAATCGGTTTGCCGATGGGAATAGTTCCGTTTACGTTTTTTATCTTTATGTTCTCACGCTGCCAATTATAGACTGTGCAGAAAACGGTAGCTTCTGTAGGTCCGTATGCGTTTTGAATTAACGCATTAGGAACGCAATGAGACCATTCAGAAATAATATCTTCGTGAAGCGCTTCGCCGCAAAAGAAAGAATATTTTAAATCGGTGAGCAAAATTTCAGAAAAATATTGCCGAAGATAGGAAAGAAATGATGGCACCATTGCCGCAAAAGTAATTTTATGTTCTTCAAGCGTTGTATAAACGTTTGAGTACTTTATTCCGTCTGAAGAAATTGTATAAACACAAGCCCCAATACTAAGTGGAATAAAATAACACATGATGGAAAAATCGAAAGCTAAATCGAACATCTGCAAGAACCGATCGTTTTCGTCAATGTTGTATCCGAACTCAAAAAAAGCAGCTAAAAGTGAATTTACATTTTTCCAATTTATTTGAACGCCTTTGGGAATACCGGTGCTGCCCGAAGTAAATAACACGTATGCAATTTGGGTTTCATCAAGATTTGGCAAGCTGATGTTAATTTCTGAATCGGGAAATTGAGATGAAAAAAGACAGCTCACCTTGCAGTGTTTTTCTATCTCGTCCGTTTTTTCATTTGGAATGTTTGCGATAATAAATCGCAGATTACATTGTTCAACGATATTGCTTATTCTTTCAATTGGGTCTTGAATATTAATTGGAACAAAGCCTCTGCCGCAAAAAAGAACGCCAAAAATTGATGAATATACCTCAAAGCTAATTTCATCGGCAACTAATATTCCGACTAATTTATTGCCGTTAATTTTTTCATTTAAAGATTGCCGGACTCTTGAAATATTTTGCGCAAGCTGTTGATACGTATAAAAAACGTTACTAATAAAAAATGCGTTTCTATTAGGAAACTTTTCGCAAGAATTTTTAAGTAAATCTAACATTAATTATTCTTTTGCTAAAAGTTGGTTAAGCGATTTTCTATCAACTTTTCCATTGCTGTTCAAAGGGAATTTATTAATAGTTGAAATTGAAGAGGGAAGCATATAAACCGGAAGTTTCAGTTTTAGATGCTTGTCTAAATCGCTGAAGCTGCCGTTATAATCTTCAACAAAAAGATGAATTTGTTGATTCCCGATTTTATTCTTGTACGCAACGGCGGCGACTTGGTTTTGTTTTGCGAATTCTCTCGCGTGATGTTCTATTTCACTAAGTTCAACTCTAAACCCTTGAATTTTAACCTGATTATCAATTCTGCCGCAGTAGATGAAATCACCTTCATTGTCTTGGAAGGCAACATCGCCGGTGCGGTAATAAGTTTTTTCATTTCCGTCAATGATTATTGTAAAAAACGCTTCTTTGTTCTTTGTAGGATTTTTCCAGTATCCGCTTGTAAGCTGGGCGCCGGTTAAGCACAATTCACCTTTTTCACCAGCAGAGAGAACTTTGCCGTTTTCATCAACAACAATACAATCCATATTCAACATAGGTTTACCGATGCAGACAATTCCATTGACACTTTTTATTTTTTCAGAATCCTTCTCCAAATCATAAGTAAGACAGAAAATGGTTGCTTCGGTTGGGCCATAAACATTTTGAATTAATGCATTCGGAATGCATTTCTGCCATTCGCTCGAAATATCAGCATAAAGAGCTTCACCGCAAAATAACGAATACTTCACTTGAGGAAAATTTATCTCTTCAAAATATGGGCGCAAGTAGGCAAGAATGGATGGTACCATTAACGCAAATGTTATCTTCTCCTCCTCCATAATATTGTAGATGTGGGTATATTTTATTCCATCAAGCGGAACCGGATAGACAGAAGCGCCAATACAGAGGGGAGCGATGTAACACATTAAAGAAAGATCGAACGTCAAGTCAAACATTTGAAGGAATTTATCATTTTCGTCAACAACATATCCGAGCGCAAAAAAAGCGTCAATGAATGAGAAAAGATTTTTTCTTGTGAGCGGAACTCCTTTTGGCACACCAGTGCTGCCTGAAGTAAATAAAATATAAGCGTTAATATTTTCTGAAATATTCTTTATCTCGAGGTTAACTTCAGTTTGCGGCAAAATTTTTGTATAAATAAAACTAACTTCTGCTTTATCTGAAAGGGAAGATATTTTTTCGTTTGATTGAGCCGAAAGAACCGTTTTTATTTCGGTTTGATTTAGAATATCCACATTCCGATCTATTGGATTTTCTGGATTTAGAGGGACAAAAGTTTTCCCTGCAAAAAGGCACGCATAAATGGAACAATATGTTTCGATATCATTTGATTCAATCACTCCAATTAACTGCTCCGAAGCGCAAGGTTCTTGTTCAAGAATAAATCGTATCTTTGAGGTAATCTCAGCAAACTGATGATAGGTAAAACTTTTACCTTCAATGACAAAAGCATTCTTCCCCGAAAATATTTTACAAGATGATTTTATTTTCTCAAGCATAGAACCTCAAAATTAAATGAAATTTTAGAAGGAATATAACATCAAAAAATTAATATTGAAAGCGCATTAATATCAGTTGCATTTCACCGGCAGTCAAAGATTATCGTAAAAGAAAAACTGTTAGAAAAGATTGGAATAAAAGTAGTAGTTGGCGGGGAAGATGCAATTAATTGATAAAATATTCCAAAATATTTTTATCTTTCATTAAGAAATTAACGGATTTATATGAAGCAAATTCTTATTCACTTTTTTATACTCATAATTTATTTGCAAGTACTACCTGCTCAGTCAATGATTAAAAATATTGAAGAAAACATACTCGAAGTTAAAAATTTACTTGCGCCGGATAAGCGGACAGCTATCTTTGATGTAGCCGTGTCTGAAGTAGAAGGCGAGTTTATTCTTTCCGGTGAAACAAATTTACCGGAAGCAAAAAATGTTTTATTAGAAAAACTTTCACAACACAAATTTAGAAATGAAATAAAGATTTTGCCCGACGAAAGCCTTGGCGCAAATGTTTTCGGAGTCGTAAATATTTCTGTGGCAAATATTAGAACGAAGCCTGAACATTCAGCCGAAATGGCAACGCAAGCGTTATTAGGTACCATCGTTAAAGTGTACAAGAAAACGGATGATGGTTGGTATTTGATTCAGACGCCGGATAATTACATTAGCTGGGTAGATGGAGAGGCAATACAATTGCTATCTAAAGATGAAGCCGATTCTTGGAAAGTTGCCGAGAAGATAATTTATACAATAAATTATGGCACCGCGTATGAAAATTTTAACGAAAACCCCGAAGCGGCTGTTTCTGATCTTGTTTTTGGCGATATTTTAAAACTAATTTCTTCAACTGAAAAATCTTATTTAATTGAATTTCCTGACGGAAGGAAAGCCGTGGTTAATAAAAATGAAGCAGAATTATTTTCGAATTGGCTGAAGAATCGTACTTGTACTGCGGGTAATATTATTTCTACTGCGAAGAAATTTATTGGAATTCCGTATTTGTGGGGTGGAACCTCCGCGAAGGGATTAGACTGCAGCGGATTTACAAAAACCGTTTGTTTTGCAAATGGAATACTTCTACCGCGTGATGCTTCCCAGCAAGTATTTGTAGGTGAAACCATAGATACCGAAAAAGATTTTGCAATGCTGTTGCCAGGCGATCTGTTGTTTTTCGGTTTTGCAGGTGATCAAAATAAGAAAGAAAGAATTACTCATGTCGCTATTTATCTTGGCGAAAATGATTTTATACATGCCTCCGGAAGAGTAAGAATAAATAGTTTTGAGAAATCAAAAAATAATTTTAGCAAACACCGATTAACTACTTTTATTCGCGCAAAAAGAATTGTAAACTCACGTAATCAAAATGGTATTCAGGCAATAGAGTCAAATCCATTTTATAAATAGGAATAACAATGAAACAAAGCAGAAGAACTTTTATAAAAACCTCAGGGATTGCCGCCGGAACTTTACTTGGTTCGTCTTTACCAATTACTATCTTTTCAAAAGGAATTTCAAATACTATGAAATCTTCTAAACTACAATTGCGTTTTCGTCCTTATACATTGGAGCTGAACCACGTTTTTACGATTGCGACAAATTCACGCACTACCACTCCGGTAATGTTAACAGAAATTGAATATGATGGAATAATCGGCTACGGCGAGGCTTCAATGCCGCCGTATCTAGGAGAATCGCACGAGTCCGCCTCCGCTTTTCTTTCAAAAGTAAACTTAACGCAATTTGAAAATCCTTTTGAACTTGAAAAGATTTTAGCCTACGTTGATGCGATTGATGTGAAAAATCAAGCAGCTAAAGCATCGGTTGATATTGCCATGCATGATCTTGTAGGAAAACTTCTTAATCAGCCGTGGTATAACATTTGGGGATTTGATAAATCTAAAACTCCGGTTACTTCTTTTACAATTGGTATAGACAAGCCGGAAGTTGTTCGGCAAAAGGTTAAAGAAGCAGATGAATACAAAATATTAAAAGTTAAACTCGGCAGAGAAACAGATAAAGAAATGATCGAAACGATTCGTTCGGTAACTGATAAACCCATAACAGTTGATGTTAATCAAGGATGGAAAGATAGAAATGTTGCTTTAGAGATGGCGCATTGGCTTAAAGAAAGAAATATTCTTTTTCTTGAACAGCCGATGCCAAAAGAAAATATTGATGATAACGCTTGGTTGACAGAACATTCGCCGCTTCCAACAATCGGGGACGAAGCAGTTCAACGTTTGCCGGATGTTGTAAAAGCGAACGGCGTTTACTCTGGCATTAATATCAAACTAATGAAAAGCACCGGAATGCGTGAAGCAAATAAAATGATGTTACTTGCGCGTTCATTTGGAATGAAAGTGATGTTGGGTTGCATGACTGAAACCTCGTGCGCAATCTCTGCCGCCGCGCATCTTTCGCCGATGGTTGACTGGGCTGACCTTGATGGCGCATTACTTATCGGAAACGATATTTTTTCCGGTACGAAAATTATCGACGGACGAGTAACACTTTCTGACGAACCTGGTATTGGCGCTGTTCGGTTATAACAAAATTATTTTTTAGAAAGTGATTGTTGTATGGTAAAAAAAAATCTTCTTCAATTTGTTGTAATCCTTTTAACAGCAATTAATTTTAGCTGTAGCGCGGCTGTTAGCAGTGACATTTATGTAAGAGCAAATCAAGTTGGATTCTTGCCGCGGGATATTAAGTCCGCCACAGTTATGTCAAAAAATGATTTAGCAACTACTTCCTTTAGCATTGTAGACGCAAAGGATAATAAAATTGTATATAAGAATAAGTTTACCATAAATCGTGGTGCATGGGGAAACTTTCCGTTCAATTACGAAATTGATTTTTCTTTTTTAACGAGCGCCGGTGTGTATACCATTGAAGTTGCTGATAAAAAATATTTTTCGTTTAGAATTTCAAAAGATGTTTATTCCGGAATTACCGATTCACTTTTACTCTTTTTAAAAGTTCAGCGATGCGGCGCTACTAAACCTCTACTGCACGACCCTTGCCATCTTTATGATTCGCATCAAATTATCGGCGCTGAAAGCGAAGGTGCAATTGATGTTACCGGAGGTTGGCATGATGCCGGTGATTATATCAAGTTTTTAAATACGACTGCATATACCACGTACCTGCTTCTTTTTTGTTATGAGTTTGACAAAGCTAAATTTGAGTTTGATCATGATAAAAACAATGCGCCTGACGTACTTGAAGAAGCGCGAGTAGGGATAGACTGGATATTGCGCGCTTGCTACAAAAAAAATCTTTTTATCACGCAAGTGCAGGATACTCGCGATCATAATCAAATGTGGCGATTACCGGAAAACGATTCGCTCAAATTCGATAGACCGGCTTATACTGGAATTGGGAAAAATATGGTTGGTTTAGTTTCGGCAACTCTTTCACTTGCTTCCCGAATATGGAGGCAAAGATTTTCTGATAACAAGATTGCCGATAAATGGCTTGCTGCTTCCAAAGAAATTTATCAAATTAGAAATGGAGTGCCCAATGTGGATATCGTTCAATGTGGAATGTATCAGGATTCCCGTTATTGGGGCAAACTTGCGCTTGGAGCTGTTGAGCTGTATAAATCTACTAAAGACATAACATATTTAACTGATTCATTTGTCTATGGAGACAGCGCTAAATCCGATTACTGGTGGAGTTGGGGAGATATTGACGCATTAGCACAATACAGAATTGCCGAACATAATTCTCGGTTTAAAAATTATCTCCATAATAATTTGATCGCGTTTAATGAGAATAAAAATAAAATGATTTTTGGAGAGGGAACAGCATATTCATGGGGAACCACCAACACATTTCTTGGAATTGCGCTTCAGGCAATTCTTTGGAAAAAACTTACAGGCAGTTCTGAATATGATACTTTAAAATTTTTTCAGAGCGATTATATTTTGGGTAAAAATCCATGGGGAATTTCTTTCATTTATAATATCGGAAAAAATTATACCAGAAAGTTTCATTCACAAATTGCCTTTTTCCGAGATGGGTATCTGCCGGGTGCTGTTTCAGCGGGACCAGCGCCAAAATCTGTTTTAGATAATTACAAAATAGAAAGAGCCGAAACAAAAGAATCAGAGTTCAATAGTAGTGATGTTCTCTACTTTGATGATAAAAATGATTTCATAACAAATGAACCAACGATAGTATCTAACGCTACAGCAATTTTTGTGTTTGGAGAGATTGCGAAATAGTGTTGTTTTATTTTAGAACAGTTAAGTATGCAAATCTCTTAATGATACAAAGCCCTAAAAGTTTCTCCTTAAAAACAGTTGATAAACAAAAGATAATTTAGGCATAACGTTTGTTATAACTCGGTATGAAAAAAGAGAAACTATCATGAAACGGAAATTAAATTTAGTAACCACTGGTATTAGCCTGGTAGATAAGGCTTGGGGTGGATTCTACCGAGGAGGCACTTATCTCTTAATTGGTCAACGAAAATCTGGCAAAACTTTGGTAGGACTTCAGTACGCAATGGAAAGTGCAAAGAATAAAGAAGTTTGTCTTTTTTTTACTAGCATGCGTCCAAAAGATTTAATGATTCATGCAGCCTCAATAGATTTTGATTTGCAATCTTATATGAATCAAAATTTAGTTATTGTTGTTCGTGTTGCGCCTCCTACAGAAATTTATGAATCCGGCAGCCCTGATAATTTTTTAATTGAATACCTTAATGATATTGTTACGGTTGTGGATCAATATCAGCCAAATAGATTAATCTTTGACGAATTAACCCATTTTATCGGGTTTGAAAATCCACAAGCCTTGCAACAGACATTTTTACGCACAATTGAAACAATTGAAGAAAAAAATGTTACAAGCCTTTTTGTTGTTGCTGAACCAGCTACGCCCTTAGCGCAACTGCTTGTTGACGGCATCGTTCAACACTCGACAGCTGTGATTTACCTACAAAAACAGGCGGATGAAGGGGGAAAAATTACCGGTGGAAGAGCAACCATAACACCAAATATTGGGCATACAGAAGGACAGTTTGTTTCTGATTATTATATTGAGGCATACAAGGGAGTCTATTTTGATTTTGAAAAAACACCAAAATTTCAAAATCCATTTCCAGTAGTGAACACAGTGGAATTGCAGCAACAAGAACAAGCTCCGCTTATGCCTCCAACATCTCACTCTTCAAAATATAAGCCGCTTACAAACATTGATGTTGTTCCGGAAAAATTTTCATTTTCAAATTTATATGATATAAATGATTTTACATTAATCTTGAATAACCAAATAGCTTTGTATAAAAGTACGGGGCAGCCGTTCACGCTTTTTTCGATAAAACTTGATGACATAGCAGAACGCCAAAAGATTTTAACCATAAATCAACTGCAAAACGCTATCAGACTTTCAACAGACAAGAAAGACAAACTCTGCATAGTTGGAAATAAAATTTTAATTTTAATGAGCAAAGCGGATGAAAAGACGCTTAGTCAATTAGTCTCAAAAATTAAAAGTAATCTTCCAAACACTGATACTAAATTCCAAGAAATGATCATGAATTATATTTTTGCTTTCACTTACCAAGTAAATGAAAAAGTAGAGAATGCAGAATATATTTTACATGAAATTCTCGAAGACGAGCCTTCGCGGTAATGGCACTACGAGTATTCAATCATCTGTTCAAAATATTGTTAGTACTTCTTCTAACAATTCAATTATTTCCGCAGAAAAAAAGTAATGTCATAAAAAGCGAAGCAATTCGGCAGATGAACATTGGCAAATATGGGGAAGCAATTGATTTATTGAATAAAGTTGTTTCTGCATATCCGCAAGAATACGAAGGGTATAATCTACGCGGATTATGTTATGAAAAAAGAGATCAACTTATGGAAGCTGTTTTTGATTTTCGTGCGGCAAAAAAGGTTGCGCAAAATAATTCAGAAGTTTCTGCTAATTTAGCCAGAGCAACAAAAACATGGTATAATCAGCTGTATTTGAAAATAGAAGGGCATCGCAGAGAAATAGCAATCAACCCGGCAAAACCAATTAATTATTTAGAAATCGGCAAATGTTACAAGCATTTAGGGCGATGGGAAACAGCCGAACAATGGTATGATGAATATTTGAGACGAGAAGAAGGTTCAGCAGATGAGATTATTCGATATACCGAAATTCTCGCAAGAAATAACCATATTGAAAAAGGTGAAAAAATCTTAAAAATTTATGTCGCCAGATATCCGGAAGATCATCGGTTATGGAGTCGCTATGGTTATTTTACGCTTTGGCTCGGTAAGAAAAAAATTGCCTTAGAAGCATTTGAAAAAGCGCTCTCATTTCGTCCTTATTTTAAAGAAGCTATGGAAGGCTATGACTTGGCGAGGGATAAAGGTTATACTTACACATTTTTCGACACGACTTACCGCAAATGGGAAAAATTAGCTAAACAAAAAGCGCCGGAATATGCAATTGACAAATATTATCGGATGCTGAAAAAAAATCCCGCCGATAGTGAAACAAGATTTGCGTTAGTAGTTGAATTGAACAAAGTTGGTCGTTTTGAAGAATCTTATCAACAACTGCTTTACCTTCAACCAAAATTTGGAGATTCACAGCAGTTTATTCCACTTTGGGATTCCGTTGCTGTTGAACGTGAAAGATTATTTAATAAGCGGAAAGATGAATATCTAATAAAATGCGAAAAGAATCCGACCGATAAAGAGGCTGCATTGCTTTTAGGAGAGGCGTATGCAAATCTAAATGATTTTGACAGCGCCATTTCAACATTAGAAAAATATCTTTTGCTCGCTGGCGGAACCCATGAGGATGTAAATTTTAGAATTTCACAATATGCAGCTTGGAATAAGGATTGGGAAAAAGCAAATACAAATTTAGACGCAGCGTTAAAGATTGATCAAAATAATTTAGAATTTCAACTGCTTCGGGGTCAGCTAAATGTATGGACGCAAAAAAACTTAAATGAAGCTGAAGGCTATTTCAACAATTATTTGGGTAAAAAACCAAAAAGTCTCGAGGCCTTATTAGGGCTTGGGGCGCTTTATCTTCAGAAAAAAGATTTTACTCAAGCAGAACAATATGCGAATACTGCTTATGGTATAGACTCTTCAAGCGAAGCGGTTAATCAACTTTTTACAAGTATTGAATTTAATAGAATGAGGGAAGAACAAGATAAACTTTTTGGTATCTTAAATGATGGACGCAATTTTTATTACGAAGGTAAATGCGCTGAGGCGTTACCAAAATATGATGAATTTCTGTCGAAAACCGAGAATGCAAATATTTATCAAAAAGAATATGCCGATGTTCAAGCATGTGCTGGAAATTATACTTCCGCTATTTCTATTTATGATCAACTTTTAAGTCAAAATTATGATTTTGACGTAGCATTATCAAGAGCGAATGCATACTATAACGGAGGCGATTCGTTAAACGCTCTACATGAATATCTGAAATTATTATCAGAGCAACCTGAAAATTTTGATCTTAAAATTCTCGTTGGAGATGCTTATTCTAAAAATAAAATGTTCGGTAAAGCTGAAGAACAATATTCTGCATTATTAGATTCTACATCGGATTCAACGCAGATAGCGATTTTGAATCAAAGGTTGAGTTGGCTTCCGCCTTCTGGGATAAAATCTTTTTTGAATACTTTCCCAAATTACTTAGGCGTTTCACCTTATTTTTTCTTTTATAAAGATAACCTAAGTCTGGATATAAAAACCTACGGCAGCCGTGTTGAATTTGGGCTTTTGGGTGGACTTTCAGCTGGAATTAATTTTCAGCGAACCAACTTTATTTCTCCAATAACTAATGCATTTTTAACATCTTTCAGGTGGAATTTATATTATAGAATCGTTGATAATGTCTTAATCGGCGCTAGCTTTGGCAAGTATAATATTAATTACGGATTACGAAGAACTGGTTCGTTAAATGACTTCTTTGTTCGTGTCGAAAAAAAAGATGTTTACACGGCAACATTTACATTTGAAGATACAGATGCATCGTTAGCTCTCTTTTCAAATTACTTAGTGAGTAGTAACTATAAAGCTCAAACAGCTAAACTAAATGCTCAATACGAATCAAAAAACCATTTAAAGGTTATTGGTAATTATAACTATATCACACTTTCCGATGGTAATAAGGGTAACGATCTTCAGCTTCGTATCGGTAAAAAGTTTTATGAGTCAATTTATTTTGGATATGAATATTATTATGCACAATATAGATTCGTTCCATATTTAAAAGGCACAACTACTGCGTTGTACTATGCGCCGCAAAATTTCGAATCTCACAGCTTTTGGGCTGAAGCCACGGTTGAAAATACAGACGAATTGAAAATTGAACTCGGCGGTAAAATAGGGTACATTCCTTTAGGTGATTCGATGCTTAGAGAATTCTATCTTTCCGGTACGTACCATCCACTAAAACAATTGATGGTAACCGGAAGAGTTGGCTTTGGAAGCACTTTTAGATATGATTACAGTTATAATTCAGTTTCTACCTCGCTTACCGCTTTTTGGAGCTTTTGATACTTTGTAAGATTCTGATACATAATCATCAAGTAATCCTAAATTGAAACATCCCGCTATTTAAAAACCCTGCTTTTTGTTCTAAAAATAATCTTTCTTTATGGCATAAGAATTGGGTAACTTATTAATGCAAAAACAAATACACAAATGAATCTCAAACAAAACATAAGAAAGACCTCAATAACTCTAACAAATACTCAGACTTCCAAATCAGTTAAGGAAGATAGAGGAAAATTGTTGAAGAAAAGAATATTTACGACAGGTTTTTATTCGCTCGTATTAATGCTCATAATTTATTTTACACTTCCTTATACCATTTTGTCTTTCCCTTCACTTCTTGAATATTCAACGCTTGTATCGCTTTTTATTTTTCTGATAGTACTTTTGTTTAGATATTTTTCAATCTTAGTAATGGCTTACCTTTACATAAATAATTATACTTTTAACAGAAAAGAAGGATTTTACCCATTTGTTTCAATCATCGTTCCAGTGTATAATGAAGGGAAAGTGATTGAACACTCTGTGGGGTCATTGTTAAGTATAGATTATTCCAATTATGAAATCATTGTGGTAAATGATGGTTCTACTGACAATACGTACGAGGTTGCAAAAAAGATGGTCGGTTATAAAAAAGGGAAGTACGGCGATGTTAAAATTTCAGTAATCAACAAACCAAATGGTGGAAAAGCAAAAGCATTGAATGCAGGCATTAGTTTTTCAAAAGCAGAAATAGTTTTGTGCATGGATGGAGACTCGCAATTATCGGAAGATTGTATCAGAACGGCAGTTCGGCACTTTGTTGACCCTTCTATCGGTGCGGTAGCAGGAAATGTAAAAGTTCAAAACAGACGAAAGTTTTTTACAGACCTCCAAGCTCTTGAGTACATTGAAGGTTTGAATATGGCGAGAGCTGCTCAAAGTTTTATGCGGTTGGTAAATATTATCCCCGGACCGATTGGACTATTTAGAAGAAAAGCAATTGAAGATGCCGGATATTATTCAAGCGATACTTTTGCAGAAGATGCCGATTTAACTTTAAAAATTCTTGCTCATGGATGGAAGATTTTTTATGAACCGCGCGCAATTTCTTATACTGAAGCGCCAGAGAAACTTCATCAATTATTAAAACAGCGATATAGATGGACTCGAGGAATTCTCCAAGCGATTCGTAAACATAAAAAGTTATTAGTTAATCCAACTATAAATTTCGGCGATACATTTATTCTTTGGACGATGGTATATGAAGCATTAATTTGGCCTGCAATGAACATTTTTTCTAATCTCTTCTTTATTTTTGCAGCGCTATTTTATGGTTTTTCAAGTTTAATCTTTTTTTGGTGGGCTGGGTTGGCATTGTTGGATATGTCCACCGCTCTCTATTGCATTGCGGTCGAAAAAGAAGAAATCAGATTGATACCTTATGCAATAGTTTACAGAATGTTTTTCGTTTTAACAATTGATATATGCAAAGCGATGTCAACCGTTGAAGAATTCTTGGGATTTGAAATGCAATGGGGGAAACTCGAACGAATCGGTTTAAAACCAATTGCCGAATAATTATTATACAAAAGGTGAAAAATGGAACTGATACCTATTTTAGCAACAATCATTTTAATGGCGACAATAAGCACGTTTATTCTTGCGATTGGAGCTTATATCTTATATAAAGTAAGGGAACGCCAAGGTCAACAAGCTGAAGCGCAGCAGCCTGCAACTTTACAAGCTGAATTACTTACACCAGAATTGATAGCTGAACAATTACAGGTGCAGGAACAACAGAAAGCGCCAGGGCAAATAATGTTTGAACCTGTTAAAATGCCATCGCAACCGGTTTATAGACCACAAGCTGAACCAATTTTCGTGCAGCAACGCGCTCAAGCTGGTCCGCAGCCCGTTCAAGCAAGATACAATCAGCCAAGTCAGCCTCAACGCGCTGAAATATCTCAGCAGGGGCAGGCAAGCCAGTCAAGCGAACAAAAGTTTATGAAATACACAACCGAAGGTTACGTCCCCGTAAAAGAAAATGTAAAAAGCCAAGGAGCAGTTAAGTGGAGGTAACAAAAAATAAAGGGTTTACCGTCAACTCTTTGATTGTTATCGCTTTGGGGACTCTTTTTATGCTTGCCTCGATAGTTGTCTATCTATTGATTTTAAAGGGAGTAATGGGGAGGTTTAGTTATAAGGAAGCATTTACAGATGTTAAAGCAATAAAACAAGTTGTTGCTGGCGAGGGGACAAACATTGCCATATTATATTCGCAATACACCGAAAATATGCTGCCGCCCGGAAGCACATGGCTGAACGATAACATTACCACTTGGAAAAAATTTTTAAACAGTTATCGTTTTAGTTTTAATATTATTAATGACAATGATATAGAAGAGGGGAGACATTTTCAGTATAAAATTCTCATACTTCCGGGTTCTAAGTCTTTAAGTGATGAAGAAATAATTAATATTAAAAAATTCGTTGATCGTGGCGGCTCTGTTTTTGTAACAAGCGGTATTGCATCTTTTTCTGCTGATGGGAAATGGAGAGGCTGGGAATTTTTTAATGAAGTATTTGGGATGAAATTTATTCGTGAGGTAGAGAGAGACGAAATCACAAAAATCCATACATTAAGAGGGAATTTACCAATTACAGCAAATATTCCCACCGGTTATCCTTTAAAAGTTGCTACGTGGGATCGCCCTATTGCTGTTGAAGTTCTTGAGCCGCGTTCAACTCAAGTTAGTTTTTGGTACAATTACCGTTTGCAGGATGGATTAGTGCGGGAAGAAGTAAAGAAAAGCGGTGGAATTGTTTATGGCTCGTACGGAAAAGGTCGTTTTGTTTGGATGGGGTTTGAAATAAATTCGGTAATTGGTATTCAAGAAGATTATATCTATTTCGATCGCCTTTTTCACAACGCGCTAAGTTGGCTTCAATATAAACCGCTTGCTTATGTAAAAGATTGGCCCCAAAATTATCAAGCTGCCGCTATGTTTGCTGTGATGGTTGGCGATCAACCTCAAAACGTAAGAAATATTTTACCGCTCTTAAAAGCAGAGGGAATTAAAGCTACATTTTTTGTAGATCCTTCAAAAGTTGCAAATTACAAAGACCTCATCAAAACTATTGCCACCTACGGAGATGTTGGCGCTGTTGTAGATATTGGATATATGGCGGCTATAAACGATACCACAAATAAATTAGACGATTATTCTACTCAATCCCAAAAAGTAAAAGACGCTAATTTGCAGATTGAAGCGATTAAAGGCGTTCATACGGATGGCTTATTACCGTACTATGGACTTTTTGATGACAACAGCCTGCGCGCAGTTGCTGAAGCGAAATATAAATATGTTCTGACAGATTCACTGACTGATAGGTCAGTGCCAAAAGCAATCATCAAAGGCGAAAATACAGTTATTTCTATTACCAAAACGGCACGCGATGATTATGAGGTTATTCGTGATTTTGGGTTAACTCAACCGGAATTTCAGTTATACACGTATAAAGAAGATGTTGATAGAGTTTTATTTGAAGGTGGGCTGTATGTGTTTAAACTGCATACTGAATTTCAATGCCAGCAGCAAAATGTTGCAGTGTTAAAAGATTTATTGCAGTATATCAAAGCAAAGAATATGTGGATTGCTTCCGGCAATGAAATACATAATTGGTGGGTGAAGAAAAATAAAGTTGAAATGCGTGTTGAATCTCGAGGCGAATCTCGTGTAACCGTTTCAATCAGTAATCCCGGAAATGAAACATTAAAAGAAATAATGCTCGAAATTGATTTGCAACTCAATGTTACTAATATTGAAGTCTCGTCAGAAATTATCGGTACAATTCAACCCGAATATTCTTTCAACCCGGCAACCCATATGATTTACCTAAAAATAAAAGAATTCAAATCGGGCGAAACCCGGATTTATTACATTGATTATGATAAACCAAAAGTATAATCAGGAAGATTGTGATGAAAAGAATTTTATTTTTTGTTTTAACTTTTACCCTCTTTTATTTCGGATGCGTTGATACGATTACAACTCCTACAGGAGCTGGAACTACAGTCGTTGGTAGTAATCCTACCATAACGATAAAATACCCCCTTACCAATGACACACTACAACTTGGGAATAATGAGTTTCTCTTTGAAGCTAAAGACGATGTCGGTGTTCGTGCAGTTGAATTATGGGTTGACGACGCATTTAAAGGAATAGTAAATTATGACGGCACAACATCAGCCCCATCAATCATTTGGGTGATTGATTCAACTTATTTTGAAAAAAAAATAAAATATTTTTTAAGAGTGTATGATACCGACGGGAAATCAGTTGATAGTCCCGTGCAATCAAACATTCTCGTAGCTACTGTAATTTTCCCACCTAACGCACCGACTAATTTAGTTTTACTAAAATTGTCAAACACAATAATAAATCTTTCATGGAAGCATGATTATAAAAACGTAAACGGCTTTACTATCTATAAGAAAAAAGGGGCAACCGGAATTTATACTAAGCTGAAAGATGTTAGTGCTACGAGCTTCAATACAAATGACAGCGAAGTTGATCCTACATCGGTATTCTTCTACAAAATAGTAGCATATAACGCTAAAGGAGAATCAACTTTTTCAAACGAAGTAACAACGGGGCAACCTGGGACAGGGTCAACATTAGCAGCTCCAACTAATATTATTGCCACCGCTTACGGAAGTAGAAAAATTGTACTTACTTGGCAAGACAATTCTGATAATGAAAATTTTTTTAGAATTGAACGGAAGACCTTGTTCTCAGAGTATCAATCCATTGGAATTGTTCCTGCAAACGTTACTACTTTCAAAGATTCCGGTTATGCTTTAGCGCCAAGCACAGATTATTATTACCGCTTAAAAGCGGTGTCAAATAATGATTCAGTTATATCATCCGAAGTAAGCGCGAAAACTTTTGCGTATGATTTATTGACACCGCTCAATTTACGAGCGATCAATCATAACTCAAACACGATTCGTTTAGTTTGGACGGATAACAACACAAACGAGGCGCTAACAATTATTGAAAGAAGGTCAGCCACCACATTAGTTTATTCTGTTATTGGTTCCGTAAAAACTGACGAAGTTCAATTTGATGACCAAGACGTAACTTTGGGGCTTACTTACCATTACAGAATTAGAGTAACAGATAATCTCAATTACTCTGAATATACCAACGAAATTTCTGCGACCCCGCAATCCGCGCTAATTCTTTCTCCATCGAACCTGCAAGTGTATGTTGCTGCGGGAAATGTTATTAAGTTGACGTGGATGGATAATTCAAACAATGAGACAAATTTTATCGTTGAAAGAGCAAGTGATACAGCGCTTACAAATTTTGTTGAACTTTCTAGAACGAATGCGAATATTGCTGAGTTCGATGATGCCTCGACTGTTGGAGGAAAAACATACTCATATAGAATTAGAGCAACTGATGGCGTTGTTTTTTCAGGGTATTCAAATGTTTATACGATAAGAAATCCTAACTAATAAATGTAATTGAAGTTAAATGATAACTAAGGTAATAAATATTGAACATCTTGAATTAATCAAAACCTTAGTAGGTTTTTCTGGCAATGCGTTTTTGTTGCTTGACCCAAATGGAGAAATTCTTTACAGCAATAGAAGAGCCGATGAGTCATTTTCTCTCAGCGAAGAGATACAAAATTTTTCAGAAGTTTTTGATAAAACGGAAGAAAAAAATATTGAAGATATTATAGATAACTTAAAATATGAGATATTTCCGGTTGAGAAGAAGGGGTGTTTTCGGCTTCACACACAGCAAGAATTTCAAATTCACTTTCAAATCAATCATTATTTAAATGACGGGTTAGAGTATTACTTCCTTCAGTTTGAAAAAAGTGAGGCAAAAACTACCGGAGAGGAAAAAATAAAATTTAGTATTTCAACAGAAGAATTATCCAAAACCATTTCAAACCCGGAAGTGTTAAAAATCATTCACGAAGTACAATCAAGTTATCCGTTTACATTTTTAGGCAAAAACAAGTTACAAAGTTCAATCAACAACCTTGATGAACTTTTTTGGCTAAAGGATACTTCTAATAAATACTTGATGGTTAACCAAAAATTTGCAGATGAGTTGGGGCTGCGAATTACGCAGATTGAGGGAAAGTCTGAGGAATTTTTCCTCCCATCCTTCAATCTCGATTTTTATAATTCAATGGACTCTTTTCTTAAAACAACCGGAAATACGCTCATATTACAAGGGCTTCCGGTTAAAGGATTTACCAATTATCAAGGCTATCAGTCAACCGTAATTCCATTGTTAGACGCAGATAATAAGGTTGTTGTTGAACTTGGGATAGCGTGCAAAGATGAGCCTAAAAAACAAACTCATACTTTACAAAAAGAAAATTATTTAATCCAAAATGTGATGGATTCAATTGTTTTCCCTGTTTGTATTCTAAATGAACACTCAAAAATTGAATACTGTAATAGTTCATTTTCTCGACTGATTGGAATTGAAAAAGATTCTGTAGAGAATTTATCGCTGCACCAAATATTTCCGCAATCAGTCGCAAGAGAAATAAGCGAGGCGATAGAGGCAAATACTCTTGAACAATCTATTTCAATTCCGTTCCAATTAAAAGACACGATCAAAAATCTGCAAGTAAAAATTAAAAAATTTAATAGTGGCAAAGTTGAAACAAATGCTTATTTTTTGGTTGTAGAATTTCTTGATGCTTTTGATAATTTTGAAGCATTTATTAAAACTAGAGGAAAAATGTTTGACGTATTAATAAAATCTCTACCCGATCCTATTTTGATTTATGATGCAGAAAACCTTCGTTTTCTTGAAGCAAACGACGCCGCAATTTCTCTTTACGGCTATTCTCATGATGAATTCTTGCAGATGGACCTTACCGATTTATATTCTCCGGAAGATATTCAAACGCTGCTTGATACACCGGTTCATGATAAAATGAAAGGGTTTACCGGACCTTTCAATCATAAAAAGAAAGATGGTTCAATACTTAAAGTTGAAATATTTAAAGATGTCTTTACTTTTGAAAAGAAAGAAGCGCACTTTACAATTATTAAAAATATCTCGAATAATTTAGAGAAAGAACAAGAGTTTAAACTTTATAAATCTGTTTTTGACGAAACAGATGAGTTAATTGCGGTTACTGATAATATGGGGTTCATTAAATCGGTGAATCAAAATCTCGTTCTTTTTGTTGGAATGAATAGAACGAGTTTGGTTGGAAATTCTCTTGTTTCGCTTTTCAGCGATAATGATCGTGGAAATATCACCGCAAAGATTTTTTCAGCCGGTTTACTAACTTCAACTAAATTGCGCGTTGAGATTAAAGATGTACAAAAAGCGTTTATACCCGCGGAAATAAACGCTATTCCTAATGTAAATGCTGAGGGGGTGGCTGACTCTTACACCGTTCTTATAAATGTAACGCATAAAGATGAAAAGGAAAGTGGCGCTGAAGACGTTAAGAAAAAGCCAATTAAAGCTTTAGACCCTTCGCAACTTTCGACTATTTTTCACGAAATACTTACTCCAATTAACGTTATGCTGGGGTTTTTGCAAGAAGTAAAAGAGAGTATCTCGTCTCCTACAACAGATCAAAAAGAAGCGCTGAATTACATTCAAGAAAATCAGCGTGAGTTGATGGGAACGATGAATTCGATTGCCGAATATTCAACACTGTTAAAAGAAGAAGAAACTCAAATAAGTACTTTCTCATTGCTTGATTTGTTCGAGAAAGTTAAAGCAGAATTTAGCGACGAACTGAGCCACAAGCACCATAGTCTGATAACCAAAGTTTCCCCGCTCTGGGTTGAAGGAGACGAGCAGAAATTCAAAATGTTTTTTAGCACCATAGCTAACGTGTGCGCTAAAATTAGCGATGAAAAACATTTCTATTTTTCTTTAGAACAACTTGATGAAAATGATTTTATTTTGTCAATTCGCGATGGACTCGCGAACATTTCAGATAAATTGCTGTTTGCGCTTGAGCCTGTTTTAATTCAAAACGCAGATGTTTCGTTAATTAGGGCATATGGTGTTTCCCGGTTTGCAATTTTATCTCTACGCGAGTTATTAGAAACCTTGGATAGCAAGATTGAGATTATTCGTAAGGGAAGTGAACCCTATGAGATAGGATTTATCTTTCCGTTAAAACAACCTGTATCTCAAGTAACTTCATTACCGGCGGCTGTAGAACCTCCGGCATTAACACGAGAATTCGCAACAAAAACTTCGCAAATAAGAGAAGCAAAAACGACAAGGCAAACGCCATTTGACCGACATGCAACTATGGCTGGAGATGAATTTGAGAAAGTGATTCCACCCCCGCCTCCTGCACAACCGGTTGAAGAACCTCCGATTAGACTGCGAAGAACCATTGTTGAAGAATTTCGTGAAGCATCTCCCGTTAAAAAAACTTTAGAACTTCAAAATCTTTCTTGCCTTTATATTGAAGATCAAGTTGATTCGCAAATTTTATTTAAAGTGCAAATGAAGGAATTAGGCGATATTAAATTTGCGGTAAGTTTTGAAGAGGCATTACCACTTATTACAAGCCAGCGTTTTGATTTTATTGTTATGGATATCAACCTTCAAGGTGAATATAACGGTTTAGATGCCTTAAAAATGATTCATCAGATGCCGGGCTTTAAAGCGTTGCCAATTATTGCGGTTACGGCGTATGTGCTTCCAGGAGATAAGGATAAGTTTGTTGCCGCAGGCTTTAATGAATTTATTTCAAAACCAATCTTTCGTGAAAAAATGATTGAGGCTTTAGAGAAAATTTTTATTTAGTAAAATAAGTTCCTTTATAAAAAATAAATTTTTATATCAGTTCGTAACAAAAACGGTTGAAGTGGTTTATTCCTTTTCTTCACACAAATAATATTTTCTGCGATTTACAAAAAATACTACACCATTAAAATGTAGGGCATTTGTTCAAGCGAATCATGGTGATTTCAAACGAAAGTTGTTACATGTATAAAGAATTAACTGAAATCCAGTGTGGGATCTTAAATTTTTTAATTTATAAAAAAAAGACGAGCGGAATTTCTCCCTCGGCAGCAGAAATAGCTTTTTGTTGGATATAAAAATAGAATGACGGCTCAACAACATTTACAAGCAATTGCACGTAAAGGGTGTATAAAAATAAGCGCATCACTTCCCCGCACTATAGAAATTACTTCGGAAGATGACTTGTTTCTTTCTTATTCGGTATTTGGCGAAGTAGCTGCCGGAAATCCTTTGACACTCTATTCTGATTTAATAGATACCATTCAATTACCAAGCATTGTAAAAATGCCGATGAACACTTTTCTGCTTCGCGTTAAAGGCGATAGTTTAAAAGATGCTCATATTTTTAACGGAGATGTTGTGATTGTAAAACCAAGTTCGGAATATGAAAATGGACAAATTGTAGTAGCGATTTTGGAAGACGCTGCCGTAGTAAAAAGATTTTACAAGAAAAATGGGAGCATTGAACTGCGTTCAGAAAACCCGGAGTACGAACCTATTCGAGTAGAAATGAACGAATCCAACCTTACGATTGTTGGATTAGTTGTTGGGGTTTACCGTATAACGGGGAAGAAAAATTAATGTATTCTAAACTTTATTTCACCTAACTTAATTCTTTTAATTTAAGGTTATTATGATAAATTATTTGCTAAATATTATTTCCTTTTTTTTGATTTTGAATGTGGCGCAATTTGGTCAAAATTTTAAATTTATTGCTATGTCAGACAGTCGTGGCAGCAACCTCGGAGTGAATAAAAAGGTTCTCTCCGCACTTGTTGAAAATATGATTAAGACACAACCGGACGCAAAGTTTGTTTTGTTTGCCGGAGACCTCGTTGATGGGAGCAAAACCAATCCCGAGCAAACAGTTAGTGAACTTTTGCATTGGAAAGAAGTAATGTCTCCTATTTATAACAATCCCAATATGGTATGGCCGAAAATATGGGTGGTTGTTGGCAATCACGAAGTGCAGCACCCAAAAGATGAAGCAAATTTTCGGAAGATTTTCCCGGATGTTTTCTTGAATGGTCCTTCTGATGAGAAAGGAATATCGTATTCGTTCGATTATGAAAAACATCATTTTGTTTTTGTTACATCAGACAGATGGTACTACGGAAAACCAAACGACACAACAGATGACAAACGCGATTGGCATTACATTAAAAATTTAGATTGGTTGGAAAATGACCTTAAAGCCGCTCGGGAACGAGACGTAAAAGATATTTTTGTGGTTAGCCACGAACCGGCTTTTCCTATCGGAGGTCATTTGCATGATGCTTTACCTAATTTAGGGGTAAATCTTAAACTTCCATTAGATTCAACGAGGCAATGGTACCTGAACCAAAGAAACGAATTTTTAAGAATTTTAAAAACTTACAAAGTTACAGCTTACATTTGCGGACACGAACACCTTTACGGAAGAGAATCAGTTGATGGCGTTTATCAAATTGTTGCCGGTAGTTCTGGTGCTCCGCTTTATTATTTCAATCCAACTTTTGATGAACCGAAAAACCCTGAGCATGAATTTAGTTATGAGGAAGCTGTTCCATATTATAAAACGTTACATTATTTTTATGGGCAAGGAGAAAATTCTCAAGCTTCAAAAGATTTTGTTGGGAAACGTGCATTTGAGTACGTTGTCTTTGATGTTAAAAAGAATAAAGTTGATGTAACTACTTATGGTGCTTATCCAAAAGAAAAAACGAATGATAAACTTGGCTCGGATATTACTATTATTGACAAATTTTCAATTAAAAAATAACATGCTGCTCAAATGCATTTTCACGAATCAAAAATTAATTGTTCTTTTTGTAATTCACTTTTATGCATCTTTGCTTTTTTCGCAAGAAAAAGTATATAAATTAAACGAAATGGTTGTAACCGCTGGAAGAACTTCCACCAAAATTTCTGAAACGACCAGAAATATTCAAATTATAAAAGCGGAAGAAATTACCACATCGCCGGTGAACAGTTTGCACGATTTGCTTCAATATGTTGCAGGGATTGATATGAAACAACGCGGAGTAGATGGTGTTCAAGCTGATGTGAGTATCCGCGGAGGAACATTCGAGCAAACGTTAGTGATGATTGATGGAGTAAAAATCAGCGACCCGCAAACAGGGCATCATAATTTAAATCTGCCGCTTATGTTAGACCAAGTTGAACGGATTGAAATAATTAAAGGGGACGGTTCAAGCTCATTTGGAGCAAATGCAATTGGTGGAGTTATCAATATTATCACTAAAAAAGGAAACGGAAAAAACGCCGCACTTCAAGCTGCCGGAGGACAACATGGATTTTATGATCTTTCTTTATCAGGAAGCTATGGTTTTAATTCTGTTAGTAATCTTTTTTCTTTTTCTAAAAAAAAGAGTGATGGTTACCGACATAATACTAATTTTGATGAAATAACTGCTTCATACCGTTCTTCTGTTTTGTTGGGGGAACAGCTTATTGATTTTGCTTTTGGATACGATGACAAAAGATTTGGCGCAAACAGTTTTTATTCAGATAAATTTCCTAATCAATGGGAACACACAAGAACTAAATTAGCAAGCGTTGCAGGAGAAGTAAATGTAGTAAAGTTGCTCATTTCACCTAAATTATTTTGGCGAAGAAATGATGATGAATATCTGCTCAACTATCAGAATCCATCGTTTTACCGGAACGTTCACAAAACGAATGTTTATGGGATGGAAGTGCAGGCAGCATTTCAAACCGAACTTGGAGCTTCTGCATTTGGCGCAGAAGTTAATCGCGATGTTATTGTAAGTTCTAATTTGGGCAACCATGCGCGCGAACGATTTGGCGCTTTTGTAGAACAGAAAATTGCTCATAAAAATTTAAACTTCACACTCGGTTTTTTCGCTTACAAATATGCAAACGCGGGCTGGAAGTTTTGGCCCGGTATCAGCGCCGGATATACGGTATTCCCTTCAATTCGTGTTTTTGCTTCGTACGGTAAAGCTTTTCGTTTGCCAAGTTATACGGAGCTTTATTACAATTATTATTTAACTCCGAAAAACGGAACGCAAAAAGGGAATCCGGATTTAAAATTTGAAGAAAGTACAAATTTTGAAGTTGGCGCACATGTTACGTTTGAAAATCTCATATCCACAGTAAGCATCTTTAGAAGAGAGGGAAAAAATAATATTGATTGGGGAAAAGCCATAACTGATTCACTCTGGCATTCTTACAACATTCTTACCACTGGAACAAGCGGCTTTGAAGTTACTACCGAAATGAATATTGAAAAAATCACTACCTATTCAATTAAAAAATTAACACTCGGTTATACTTTTTTAAATGTTGCTGTATCGCTAAATAAAGAAAAATTTCAATCACGATATTTGCTTGACAATCTGAAGCATCAATTGGTTATAGGAATTTCAAACGCATTATATTTTGATATAACGCAAGTGTGGATGCTGCGTTACGAACACAGAATTACCGGAGATAAAAATTTTCTTGTAGATACTCAACTGAAAAAATCTTTTACCTACTTTGAAGTTTTTCTTAAAGCGACAAATCTTTTTAATAAATCCTACAAAGATTTCAACGCTGTTTTTCTACCAGGCAGATGGTTGTTGGCAGGCGTGAAGGCAAGTATTTAAGACACAGTAGAACACTAATTAACTTAATTACTATGTGGTTTCAAAAAGAAATAAAACTTCAACAAAAGAAACGGGGATTTCATTTAATCACAAATGAGATTGTAAATCAAGTTCCGGAGATTAAAAAAATATCTATCGGATTGTTACACGTTTTTATTCAACATACCTCAGCTTCACTTACCTTAAATGAAAATGCCGACCCTGATGTGCGGGCAGATATGGAATCTCATTTCAACAAAATTGCTCCCGAAAACCCTTCGCATTATGTTCACACAACCGAAGGGACAGACGATATGCCGGCGCATATCAAAGCCTCGCTGCTTGGTTCATCAGTTACAATTCCTATTTCAAGCGGAAGATTAAACCTTGGCGTTTGGCAGGGAATTTATCTTTGCGAGCATCGTAATTTCGGGGGAAGCAGAAATATTGTGATTACCATTAACGGCGAGTAATAAAAAAATGAAAGAATATTTTCGAGAAAAATATTTTGACAATGAATTTAATGTTATTACTTTTGTTGCGCGTTCTTTATAACTGAAAATCAATAATTAAAAGGAAACTTAGAATGAAAACTGAACAAACAGATTTACTAACTGCGGGAACTATTGCAAAAACATTATCCGTATCTGATGCAAAAGTTAAAAAAGCAATTACTCAGCTTGGCATACAACCCACCGCAAAGAAAGGGATTTGTAATTTGTATTCAAAAGATGCGCTTGCAAAAATTAAAGCCGCTTTAAAATAACATATACGGCTTGTCCTAAATTAATTTTAGTTACACCGCTTTATTTTCATTTTTAAGAAAGACTTCCTTTTAAGTAGAAGAGGGAGAATGTAAAGTTTATTTTTTAGCCAAAAAGAGGGAAGTGCTTTTGGCAAGAAACTTGATATTTATAACTATCAAGTTTGAAAAATGAAATATGAGAGATAAGACTATTCCCAAATACACCATTAGTTCTGCGGCAGAATTACTTGGTGTTTCTATTCCAACACTGCGATTGTATGAAAAAGAGGGGTTACTCATTCCTTATAAAAAAAAATCCAACCATAGGCGATATTCAGAATCCGATTTAGAACGGGTAAGATGTATTCGTTTTGTTATAAATGAAGATAAAATCAGCATTGCCGGAATAAAAAGGATTCTCTCTTTAATTCCGTGTTGGGATTTATTGGGCTGTACAGAAGAAGATCGAGCGGAATGTTTAGCCTTTAAAGACCATACGAAACCTTGTTGGAATCACAATCATACAGAAGGCATTTGCGGAAAAATGGAGTGCCGGGAATGTAAAATCTACAACCATTTTGCAAGTTGTAATGATATAAAAGAGAGCATTATTGCACGGTCTCTTAATTTCAATATGAAAACATATAAAGAAACAATCACCTAAAAAATATACGTTTAAAGAAGAGCGTTAATATGAAAAAAATAGTAATCCCACTTCTGCTGATTGGGTTAGTAATTACCATCGCCATTAGTTTTTTAGCGTCTAAAAACACAGAGCTTACCAAGTTGATGGTATTAAAAGAGCAGTTCGATAAAAAAAGTGTGCAACATGTAGATCATACACAATTTGCAGAACTAAAGAAAAAATTTGGTTCGCCTCAACAAGTTACCGCAGCCTGTATTGTTTGCCATAACGGAAGAGCGCAGGAAATTATGCGCTCAAATCATTGGAATTGGGAAAGAGCTGAATATGTTAAAGGACGCGGAATTGTTTATCTCGGGAAAAAGAACGCCATCAATAACTTTTGCATTGGCACAGAAGGGAACGAGATGAGTTGCGCAAAATGTCATGTTGGGTATGGTATGAAGTCAGCAAAAACTTTTGACTTTAAAGATGAAAATAATATTGATTGTCTTGTCTGCCACGACAATTCAGAAACTTATGCCAAAGCTCAAGAAAAAGGTGGCGCGCCTGACCCCAGTTTAGACTTATCCCAAATTGCACAGCATGTTGGAAAACCCAAAAGATCAAACTGCGGTGTTTGCCATTTCTTCGGCGGCGGCGGTAATAACGTAAAACATGGCGATTTAGAAAAAGCAATGTTCGAGCCTTCAAAAGCCGTTGATGTTCACATGGCATCCGATGGAATGAATCTTCAATGCGTTGCCTGCCACAAAACTGAAAACCACATGATTAGCGGGAAAATGTATTCACTTTCTTCGATGAATAGAAACCGCGCGTTATGCGAAGATTGCCATACCGAAAACCCTCACGATGATGCTATTCTCAATAAACATACGCTAAAAGTTGCCTGCCAAACTTGCCATATTCCTACGTATGCAAAAGTTAATGCAACAAAAACCGCTTGGGATTGGTCAACTGCCGGAAAATTAAAAGCAGGAAAACCTTATGAAGAAGATGACGCTCAAGGCAACCACACCTATCTTTCAATAAAAGGAAACTTTACTTGGGGAAAAAATCTTAAGCCGGATTACGTCTGGTTTAACGGTACAGCAGGGCATTATCTTTTAGGAGATAAAGTTGCCGATACCACCAAACCGTTAGTGCTAAATCCGTTAAACGGTTCGTATAGCGATGTAGATTCAAAAATAATTCCTGTAAAAATTCATCGGGCAAAACAACCCTTCGATCCTGTAACTCAACTTATTATTCAGCCGAAACTTTATGCTGAAAAAGAAGGAGAAGGAGCGCTGTGGAAAGATTTTAATTGGGAAAAAGCGAGTGAAGTAGGAATGAAAGAAGTAAATCTTCCTTTTAGCGGAAAAATATCTTTTCTGCAAACTGAAATGTACTGGCCTATAAATCACATGGTAGCTTCTAAAGAAAACACTGTGAAATGTAATGAATGCCATACACGCGAAAACAGCCGTTTAGCCGGGCTTACTGATTTTTATATGCCTGGCAGAGACTTCAGTCCGCTCATTGAATTTGCCGGAAAAGCAGTTTTGATACTTTCTTTTTTAATTGTTATTGCTCATGGCGGGTTCAGATTTATTTCTTCACGTAAAACGAAAAAGAGAGGTTAATAATGAAACAGAAAGTTTATATCTACAGATCGTTTGAGCGGTTCTGGCATTGGATGCAGGCGTTGTGTATTTTCTTTTTAGCCGCAACCGGCTTTGAAATACATGGTTCTTTTACTTTTTTCGGGTATCAAAATGCTGTAAGGTATCACAATATTGCCGCATACACTTTTATTATACTAATTGTGTTTGCGATTTTTTGGCATTTTACAACCGGCGAATGGAAGCAATATCTTCCGACAACTAAAAACTTGCGGGCACAAATAAATTATTATCTCATCGGAATTTTTCAAAACGCACCGCATCCTACTAAGAAAACGGTTCTTAGCAAGCTAAATCCTTTACAAAAACTAACTTACTTAGGGTTAAAAATTCTTGTTATACCAACGATGGTAATTTCCGGGCTGCTCTACATGTTTTACCGCTACCCGCAGAAAGGAACCATTGAAGGATTAAATATTGGGACGATTGAAGTTATTGCCCTCTTTCATACGGCAGCAGCATTTTTGCTGATGGCGTTCGTTATAGTGCATTTATATTTAATCACAACAGGCGCAACGGTAACTTCAAATTTAAAGGCGATGATTACCGGATATGAAGAGCTTGATACCGAACATGAAACTAAATCCGCAAAAATTAAAAAAGAAGTTGAGGTTTAAAATGAATGAATCAAAATATATGAATCCCTATTTAGCCGGATTTTTTCTCGGATTAATTTTACTTGTAACTATTTTTATTACCGGAAGAGGATTAGGCGCAAGCGGAGCTGTAAAAAGCGCTGTTGTTTCAACTGTACAAACAGTGGCTCCCGCTCACACAACGGAAACTAAATTCTATAAAGAATACGTTGAAGAACATGGCGGAAATCCTCTAAAAAATTGGTTAGTCTTTGAAGTTATCGGCGTTGTTATTGGCGCTTTTATTTCAGGGCTAATTTCAAACCGATTGAAATTAAAACTTGAGCATTCTCCAAAGTCAACAGCTAACATAAGAATAGCCGGCGCTTTAGCAGGCGGAGCGTTATTTGGATTTGGCGCGCAGCTTGGGCGCGGTTGTACAAGCGGCGCTGCGCTTAGCGGAATGGCTGTTCTTTCAACCGGCGGTTTAATAACCATGATGGCAATTTTCGGCGGCGCTTACGCCTTCGCTTATTTTTTTAGAAAATTTTGGATTTAGAAAGGAGTTTATAGTATGGGACCTTTAGTTCCCGATATTATCGGAAATGAATTAAATTTTATTGTTGCAATTTTTATCGGAATTGCCTTCGGGTTTATCCTTGAACAAGCCGGATTCTCAACGTCAAAAAAACTTGTTGGGTTATTTTACGGATATGACTTTACCGTGCTGAGAGTTTTCTTTACTGCCGGAGTTGTCGCTATGATAGGCGTAATAGCTTTTGATCATTGGGGATTGTTAGATATTAGTCTGGTTTATATTAACCCTACATTTCTCTGGTCGGCAATTGTCGGAGGATTAATAATGGGATTAGGATTTGTTGTTGGAGGGTTCTGCCCCGGAACAAGCGTTTGTGCGGCGGCAATCGGAAAAATAGACGCAATGATTTTTGTTGCCGGGTCTTTTCTTGGCGTATTAATTTTTGCCGAAGGATTTCCGCTTTTTGAAGGATTATACAAAGCCGCTTCTTGGGGTAATGTAAGAGTTTTTGATTCACTTGGAATGTCACAATCACTTTTTGCTTTTCTCCTTACTGCTATTGCGGTTGGGGCATTCTGGCTCACCTCAATAATCGAAAATAAAATCAACGGAAAACCAAATCCTGAGTTTAGCTCGAAGCCGCTTTACTATGGACTAACGGCATTGGCTCTTATCTTGGGGCTTTCGGCATTTGTGTTGCCTGAACGAAGACAGTCTCTTTTAACAGAAGTAAATGATACACAGTTTATTCAATCGCATCAGCTAAATAGTATGGATTGCGATGAACTTGCATTCCGGATTATGGATAAAGATAAAAATTTGCAAATCATTGATTTACGTTCGCAAAAAGATTTTGATGCATTGAGCCTTCCTAATTCATTCCGATTAGATTTAGAAAATCTTTTTGAAAAAAGTGCGCACAAATTATTATCAATGAAACATAAAGAAAATCTTTTTATTGCTGATGATGAATTAACCGAACAGAAAGGCGCTGCGCTTGCGGCAGAATTAGGCTTTACACATATTCATTTTCTCAAAGGCGGTCTCAGCCGGTTTAAGGAAGAGATACTCGGATTCTCTCCAAATCAGATTGCAATGACGGCTCAAGAAAGAGACACTTACAGATTTAGAACCGAGTCGGCTAACGTAATCCCAAAATTAATTTTGGAAAATAAATTAAAACTTGCGGCATCAGGAACAAGCCAAGCTAAACCCAAACGTGTGGTTGGCGGCTGTTAGCGACGATTTTTTGAAAATGTAAAAAAAAAATTAGCAGTACGAAAAACATATTGCATTTGTTCTCAACGGTTTTGTTATTTTACGCAAAGAAATAAATCAATCTGCAAATACTTTGAAGAGATGCAATGAAATTATTTAATCTTACCAAACCAATAATTGGAATGATTCACGTTGCTGCTTTGCCGGGAACTCCAAAATTCGGCGGAAATGTCAATGCAATCATCGAAAAAGCAAAAAGCGAGGCGCTGCTTTATCAATCGTTAGGTATTCCGGCGTTAATGATAGAAAATATGCACGATGTTCCTTATTTAAATCGGAATGTTGGTCCCGAAATAATTGCGTTGATGAGCGTCATTCTATATGAAATTAAGCGGCACGTTGAACTTCCTCTTGGCATACAAATACTTGCCGGAGCCAATAAAGAAGCGCTCGCTGCGGCACATTCCGCCGGAGCTGATTTTATCCGCGCCGAAGGTTTTGTTTTTGCTCACGTTGCCGATGAAGGAATATTTTCTTCTGATGCCGGCGAACTGCTTCGTTACAGAAAACAAATTGGCGCTGATAAGATTTTAGTTTTTACAGATATTAAGAAAAAGCATAGTTCACACGCAATTACGGCTGATACTGACATTGTGGAAACCGCTAAAGCCGCTGAATTCTTTCTGAGCGACGGTGTTATTATCACCGGAAGCTGTACCGGAACGGAACCTTCTTTAGAAGAAATTATAGCAGTCAAAAATAAGGTCGGTTTGCCGGTTTTTGCTGGTTCTGGTATCACTGCTGAAAATATTAAAACATATCATGAATTTTGTGATGCTTTAATCATCGGCTCTTTCTTTAAACAGAATGGGAAGTGGGAAAATCCTATTGACCCAGAAAGAGTTAAATTGCTTTTGGAAAAGGTTAAGTAGTATGCTCAATCAGTTTCTACGCCTTACATTTTTCTTTTGCGGAACGATTTTTCTTTTCTCTCAAAATAATCTTCTTAATTCCGAAGGCGTTGCAAAACCGGCGGCAATCTCAGGTGGAATTGTTTTTACTGATGCGAACAGTAGTGCGCTTTATTTAGATAGAAATGGCGAACAATTTTTACTAACTGCTTCGCCCGGCTGCGGAAATTATTTCTCATTATCACTCGATAAAAAAAATATCGGTTTCAAACAGATTGATAAGAATATGAAGCAGATTCCGTGCGTGCTAGAAATTGCTTCAAATAAAATTATTCTACTGCATGAACCAGCGGAACTAGCCGGACAAATTAGTTTTGCCGAAAATGGTTCTTGTGCTTTTACAATTGGCAATGAGCTATTTATACGAAATAACAATGAAGAAAAGAAATATGATTTGGGAACATACAGCAATCTTGTCCCAATTTCTCCTGATGCCAAGTTTGTTGCTTACAATGACGATAACGATCAACTATATCTATTGAATATAACAACGGGCAAAAAAGAAAAGATTACAAGCGGAGATTGCGGTTACTTTTCTCCTATTTGGTCGCCGGATAGTAGAAAGCTGCTTTACTCAAGCCTTGCCGGAACGTTAAAAGTCTATTCTTTGGATAACGCCGCTACCTACACATTAACAAATGAAGGCTATGCGCCAGCATGGTCAAATGACTCGCGGCAGATTATTTTCTATCAAAAAGAAATAAAAGATAATAAGCTGTTAAACTCTGATCTTTTTCTATCGAACTTTACCGGAACCGAAGTAAAACAAATTACTGCAACTGTTGCGCAGTATGAGTGCGATCCATCGTTCGGGCTTAACGATAACCAAATTATTTATTCAAAAATCGGAACTGGAAAAATTATTTCGGCGGCTCTTTCTAATGAAACGCATGCCGTAACAATTCAAAAAGAAACTGAAGTAAATCTCAAACCATACGAACTTTCTTCAGGCAATCTTTTAAGAAAGATTCAAACTGTTAAAACTCTCGATATTCCTTACATCAATCAAGTTTATGATACTCCAGATTATTTTAACGGAAGCGCAGCATGCGGACCAACTTCCGCTATGATGATCGTCGCTTATTACAAAATCTTACCTGAATGGAATATCGCATGTTCCTGGCCTAATGTGCATACGAGTTCTTACGGCAGATATATTTGCGATCCATACCGATTTAAGCAAGCCAGTTATTCACAAACCGCGAATGACCCAAACGGAAAACCCGCGCAAGGCGCTTACGGTTTTATGTGGGCAAGCAGTTCTCCTTATAATACGATGGTAAGTTTTTATAACCGGCATGGAATTAGCGCAGTAAGAACCGATGCTCCTGCTTATCAGATTGCGCTGGACGAAGTAAATGCCGGGAGACCGTTTACAATCTGCAATGGGCTTACCACTGCCGGACACATTACAATTGCACATGGTGTAGCTGCTCAATCTCACACACTTATTTTTAATGATCCTTACGGAAACAAGAATTCTCCGGGTTATCCTAATTATGAAGGGAAAAATGCCGCGTATGATTGGCCCGGCTATAACAATGGAGTTAAAAATTTAAACACAGTTTATTGGAGTGTTGCAGCAAATTATGTAATGCCTGAACCATCCGATACATTAGTTGATGACCTTGATTTTGCGAATGGTTTTTACTTGAATAATCAAGCGCCTGCTTCAATGATAGCTTGGAAAGATTTAAATCAAGGATATAACGGGCACATGTGGTATTCGTTTACTACTGATGCGGCAAATGATTCTTGTTTTGTTACCTGGACACCAAGCTTAGCGCGGAGCGGATTTTATGAAGTGTCTGCCTATATTGCTTATAGCGAAGCTGAAGCGGCAAAGTATGTAGTTAACGCTTTAGACGGAATTTATTCGGTTGTAATTAACCAGAAAGCGTTTAAAAACACTTGGGTTTCTCTTGGCAAATATAAATTCGCAAAAGGAAAGAACGGGTTTGTTCAACTTGGAGATGCAAGCGCTAGTAAAGATGAAGCGCTTGTTTTTGACGCCATGAAGTGGAGTTATCTTGATTCAATTGAAACAGCGCTTGACGATGGAGATTTTGCTGTGCCTGCCAAGTTTTCCCTTGAACAAAATTATCCAAATCCGTTTAATCCGGTTACTACAATTCAGTACCATTTACCGGAAGACGCTAAAGTAAAAATCACCGTGGAAGATATTCTTGGAAAAGAGGAAGTAATTTTGGTCAACGACACTCAGCCAAGAGGCAGTTACAACATTAAATTTAATTGCGCCGACTTATCGAGCGGTATTTATTTTTATCGCTTACAAACCGATAAATTTAGTGCAACAAAGAAAATGATTATTTTAAAATAAATGGATATGAAATTTTAGCTAAGGTTATGAGAAGTCCGCTAAACCCGGTTCCGATAATAATTCATAATTCAGCTGCCAAACAATAACAAAAGAAGATAATAAATGATGGGAAACAGAAACTATACAATCGCATATCGAATAACACATTGGGCTATTGCAATTTGTATGCTCTTATTGCTCGGGACCATTTTTCTCAGATCAACTTGGTTGAACAAAAACCATGTTGCGGGAATTATTCAAAATTATTTGTCTGCTACAACCCAAACCTTATCGCAAGACCAACTTATAACGCTTGCTAAACAAATTAGAGAACCAATGTGGGATTGGCATATCTATCTGGGTTATGTTCTGGTTGGGTTATTTGGTTTAAGATTTGCGCTCGCTTTTTCCGGGCAGATGGAATTCTCAAGTCCGTTTAACAAGCAATTATCATCAAAAGAAAAATTACAATTTTGGGTGTACCTGGTTTTTTATTTTTGTGTTGTAATTTCACTTCTTACCGGATTGATGATCGAATTTGGACCGAAGTATTTTAAAGAATCAATGGAAGAGATACATATTCTTTCCATTTATTATTTAGCGCTATTTATAATTCTCCATTTTGGCGGCGTTCTCTTAGCAGAGTTCACCAATCGGCAAGGATTAGTTTCTAAAATTATAAGCGGAACGCGCGCAGCTAAAAACTCTTAAACATAAATTGAATGCAAAGTTCGGTGAAATCTTTTTGGGAAAATAGAAGGTCATTTTATTTAACTGATAGATTGAGTGTGTACAAACTTCGTTGATGGAACGAGTGTTTTTTGCATCTTACCGCCATCGTCATAAATTTTTAGTAAATTAAAATTTCAGCTTCTTCAAAAATATTTTGAAACGTAAAACAGAAATGTTAGTTTCAACTTATTAATTTGAAAATAAATAGGCTGGAAACATGTTTGCAAAAATCGGGTTGGCGATTACTTTTTCTCCTACCGGAAAGGCTCTTCTTAAAGAAACAGCGAGACTTCAAAGGTTATTTAACGCTCAATTAACGCTAATTCATGTTGGCGAAAAGA
>Ga0172371_10001555_pt1 | contig 36579 bp, 31 predicted proteins | sample Lak12m_FD_114543 | JGI IMG/M metagenome (GOLD analysis project Ga0172371, IMG submission 114543) | Freshwater microbial communities from Kabuno Bay, South-Kivu, Congo - kab_022012_12m | ecosystem: Environmental > Aquatic > Freshwater > Lake | place: Democratic Republic of the Congo: South-Kivu... | reverse complement strand
TTTGAACGCCGGCATCAAGATACTGGAAGAACACCTGTTCCCGACCGGCCGGCCCTGGGTGGATTACTTCTCGCATTGGTCCGAGGAGGACCGGGATGTTCGCTGGCCCCAGCTGAAGGACATGCGGGTTCGCCGGGGCCGGCTCGAAGCCGAGGTCGCGGCCCTGGAAGAGGAGTGGTCCAACGCGGGCCTTGATATCAGCATCGGCACGCTCGGCGCAAACTACTGCCGCAAGATATGGATCTCCTATCTCGACCGGAAAGCCGACACCTTCCCGTCCCCGATCAGATCGAACCAGGTGGACTACGTGATCCACCGCATTGATTCGATGTGGCCCACGGCCGAAACACCCGCCGTGGATGAGACGGCCAGCAAGGGCAGGAAGGATCCAGTCTACGAGAAGCCACCCGTCGTCCCCGATCCGCCCAAACCGGACAAGTGTGAAGTCACCACGACCAATGTGCCCCCGAAGAAGGCCTGGGAGGTCATGACGGACGACGAGCGGCACGAGGCACTCAAGGCCAACGACCCCGATGCGTGGACCAACGTTCGGGACGCGCTTCTCAGCGGGGATACGAACAAGATCCAGCAGGTAAAGGATGCGCTCGGCGCGAGCGGCAAGTCGGCCGAGCCCCCGCCCATCGCCATCACGAACCTGACGCCCACCGAGGTTGCGGTCGTGAAGCCGTGGAAGGACATGACCCCGCAGGAGCGGCACGAGGCGCTCAAGAAGGGGGACCCGGCCGCGTGGGATGCCGTGCGCGACGCGCTCCTTAGCGGCAATGCCGATCAGATAAATGCCGTGGTCCAGGCACTCGGCGCGCAGGCGATCGCCGACGTGCTGATCGCCACCGCCTACTGGCACGGGTTCCAGCTAGGCGTGCAGGAGAAGCTGACGCAGGCGGAGGAAAGCCAGCTTGATGTCGTGGCAGCGGCCTACAAGGATCCCAAGCTGGCGCAGATGGTCCGAAAGGGATTTGCAGACGGCCAGGCCGGCAACCCGCCGGAGTATGAACTGCCAACGTCGTTTCCCGGCGCGCCAACAGGCAAGTGACAGGCTATCGGCCCAGTAGCGCAAGGGCGATGCCTGCGAGTACCGGGTAAGCCCCAAGGAATGCGCCGCCTGCAAACATGATACGCGCCGCCCTGCGGCCTGCCACTGGTCCCTCTATGTAGTACGTTCCCAGCACGTCGGCCATCCGCATCGGAAGGTAGAGTATGTAGAACACGAGGATCAGGCCTCCTGCAAGGAACACCGTTGCCACCCAGTGAAGCCCCCGGACAGCTTCACTGCCGAACATCACGTCCCAGTACGTGGTGTACGCGATGCACTGAAAGGCAAGCAGCAGAATGTCCGACATGATTGTCTGCCTGCGTGACGGGGCTTTCTTTGCTCGCATAGCCATGCCGGCGGCGATGAACAGCCATGTTTCACGGGCGAAGACGAGGACCATGACCGTGCCGAGCACCCAGTTCTGTAACACGGACATCTCTTCAGTACCCATCACACCGAAACTGTCCAGCATGTACATGCACAGGAAGTAGCTGAGGATTATGTGGCAGATCGACACTGTCGAGCCCAGTGCCAGCGGAACGCCGTGCGTGTCATCTTTCCTGCCCGAACCCCACATGGCAAACCTGACCGGCAGGGCAATAGACTCACAGACAACAGCGCCAAGAATGATCAGGCCGGGGACCAGCCTCAATTCGGGCGCTTTCAGAGCCTCACCGATGGCGCCGGCAAGAAACGGGGCAACAAAGAGTACATAGGCATAAAACAGGATGTCGTACATGAAGTACCCGGAAGCTACTTGCTGTCCCGTGCCCGGGCAAGCCCTTCCCGTTCAAGAACGGCCAGCATGAAGTCTGCGTATTTCCTGTGGCCATTATTGTTCAAATGGGTGTCCCTGCCCTCGCGATAATCGGCTTTCGTGAGGCCATCCGGGTAAAAGCACTTGAAGCCCTCGAACAGGTGGAGATTGCCGGCGATCGAGGTATCGGGCCTGGCATCCGCGTTCACCGACGGAATCAGGAACAGCAGGAACGGGGTTTTGTTGGCCGCGCACACGTCCTGTATGCGCTGCAGGGCGTCCCTTGCCCATTGTTTGTCGGGAGTGAAGAGGGAGCGGCGGTCCCGTGCGAAAGTACCGGAGAGGATCCGGCCGGTGACCGTCTTGAATCTGATCCAGTCCAGGATGGTCGGGCAGTACCCGGTTTTCCGTTTCAGGTACGCAATCACATCCTGCTCATCCTCAAAACAACGGCCGCTGTCGTCGGTTCCGCGCAACCAGCCGGCATTGGTGACGTAGTGGAGGCGCCTGTTGGGCTGCACCACCAGTGGTTTGGTGGTGACGTCGTTTCCCATGTACACGCAGACGGCAACTACATCGGGTTTCAGCGCAGCCGTGTATTTGCCTGCAACGAGGGCATACTGCTGGGGGTCGGTGCCGGGAATCCCCGCGTTGTAGACATAGTAGCCCGCGCCCTCCAGCAGGTCCGCAAAGCAGTTGGTCAACGGGTCCGCCGCGCTTCCCCACACGAAAGAATCACCTACCAGGAGAACCTTCGTACGCGGCGTGTCCGCGTATTCGAACGGGCGACCGCGGAATCCGTCGCGGTTGACAGCGATGTTCACGTCGGGCCGGCCGAAGTACTCCGGATTTGCCCTGAATATTCCCTCGCCATCGGTGCGGAAAGAGTCGATGAACTCCAGTCCGCCCGACTGCAGTTTCTCCAGCACTGCCTGGTGACGCCTCTCCCACCCGGGCTCCTTCTCCTCCATATCCACGAGAGTGTCGACACCGGCGAGTTGCAGGACTACCTCCATGATGACCAGCATTACCGCCAGCACCAGGATGTTTCCCGCGATGAGTGTGAGCATTCTCTTCATGTGGATCCCTGTCAACCACCGCCATGTATCGCCGAGAACGCGGAGGATGAAAAGGCAGAATTGCGCCGGTTGCAGCCGGAAGTCTGTCCTCTTTCGGGGATTTCCCCTCGCTGGAGACGGCCCGACCGCGGGCCGCTCTGAGGCGGGGCGAGGTCGCCCCGTTTCCAGGACTGGATTGCCCGGTCTGGTTCCGGAGGCATCAACTCCCCTGTATCTTCCCTCTGGATTCCGCGATGGCGGATGCTAGTCTGTTCGGACAGGGCCCATGAATATGGCGGTAAGGAAATACAGCGAGGCCGTGGATGACCGCGAGCTCGTCCTGGCGGCGAAGGATGGCGAGTTGGAAGCGTTCGAAACGCTGGTAGCACGGCATGAGAAACGCATCTACGGTCTTGCCCGACGCATCACCGGCTCCGGCACGGACGCCGAAGATGTTACCCAGCAGACTTTCATCAGCGCCATGCAGAATCTTGCCGGCTTCAGGGAATCCGCCGCCTTTTCAACGTGGCTTACCACCATCGCGGCAAATGCCGCCCTGAAGGTGGTCCGCAAACGGCGGGGATTGCCGGTGACATCCCTTGATGAAGGCATCGAACCGGACAGCGAAGGACGCGTACCGCATCCGGAATTCATTGCTGACTGGGAACAGGGGCCGGACCGCCTTGTCGAACAGAAGGAAACACGCCGTCTCCTTGACTCCGCAATTGCCGGGCTTGAGCCCGGCCATCGCGCCGTCTTTCTGCTCCGTGATGTTGAAGGGCTGTCGGCCGGAGAGACGGCGAAAGCACTGGGGATCAGCGAGGCGAACGTGAAAGTGCGGCTGATGCGGGCGCGTCTCCGGTTGCGGGAGAGCCTTACCCGCGTATTCGGAGACGGGCGACACCGGTACATGCCGGCAAGCCATGGCGATCTGGAGGGACACGCACATGCGTAAGCAGCACAAGACCACTCACTCTATCGGTGAAACAAGAGGCGCCGCCTGCAAGGATCTGCTTGCCCTGTTAAACCAGTACGTGGACGGGGGCGTTGACTCATCCGTCTGCAAGGAACTGGAGAAGCACCTGGCGAAATGCAACCCGTGCAGAGTGGTTGTGGACAACATCCGCAAAACGATCACGCTCTATCGAAAAGACACGCCCTGTGAACTCCCGGTGAAGTTCCGCAACCGGCTCCACGCTGCCCTGCGCAACTGCTGGAGCAAGAGCGGACCGGGCCGGAAACGCTGACAGCCCTGCATCCGCTGATTCCGTGTAACCTTTCCGGCCTTCATGGCTCTAATCCCTGTAGAGAACAACAACAACAGGGAGGGAAGAAGCCATGAACGGAGTGAAAGAACTGCAGGAGAACGAGTTCCAGAAGGAAGTCCTTGGGTCAGACGTGCCCGTCCTGGTTGACTTCTTCGCACCATGGTGCGGCCCGTGCAGGGTACTTGCGCCAGTGCTGGAAGGTATGGCCGGGACCTATCAAGGGCGCGTGAAGTTCGCCAAGGTGAACGTCGATGAAGCGCAGCAACTGGCGGCTGACCACCAGATACGCGGGGTCCCAACTCTGATGCTCTTCAAGGGCGGCAAGGTGGTGGACACGATGGTTGGAATACCGCCACTGAATGCGCTCAAAAACAAGTTGGATGCAGTTGCAGGCTCTGTAACACCTGTACATCAATAATGAAAGGAAAGGCCATGCTCGCGAAACTGGTGTCGGGTATTGTGCTGGGCGGGCTGTTTGGATACGGCCTGTACCGGTTCGTGGGCTGCGCAAGCGGTGCATGTCCCATAACATCGAACCCGTGGGTCAGTACGTTCTACGGAATGATCATGGGCGTTATGCTGTCAGGAGCATTCTGAGAACGGATGCGCCCCGAAGGATGAACAAAGGAGGGCTGCAATATGGCGGTCACTGTTGAAAAGACTCGTTGCCCACAGAACCATAAGTGTCCTGCTGTGAAGATTTGCCCGGTCGAGGCGTTGTCGCAGGAAGGCAATGCTGCTCCGGTTGTTGATGCCGACAAATGCGTTGACTGCGGCAAATGCACGGAGACCTGTCCCACCGGGGCACTCAAGGCAGAGTGAGGCAAGTCGAGATCGTTGAGCGGAGCGTCAGGAAGAGAACCAGCCGGCCGGAATCGTTACCGATTCCGCTCCGGAGAAGGCGTGGACTTGAGACGCAGTGCATTGTGGCCTGGGCCGCCCTGAATGACCTTCCTGACAACCAGTCACCTTCCCGGCTCTTCGTATTCCCGCCAGCCGCCGTGGTCTGACTTCTTCTGTATACAATTGGCCCACTGGTGGTAGGGCACGGAGCACATGGACCAGTATCCCACGGGGTTCAGCGTATAGGTTCCTCCGGCAGGACATTTCGGGAGTTCTGCCGGGGTGACGTGGTATCGTCCCCTGCCCCACTCGACGGAGTTGGTGAAGAACGGCTGCACATCCTGCCATGTTACCGCGGTACCGTTTGTCAGTCCCCGCTTTTCTGCGCAGATCCGTTTTGCGTCATCGAACAGGTTGCAGTTATCGCGGCAATCGTGCCAGTACGTGTGCCCCAGGTTCGGCGTGGACTCGGAGAAGTACATCAGTCCGATGAACACTGCGAACAGGAGAACACCCGTCAGGAGTACGGATCCGACCACCATGCCTGACAGGATGAGGACAGACCGACGCCGCAACCAGACGGCGGCCGTGTAACAGAGGAACCCGAGGCCGACCAAAGCCAGAAGCGACTGGCCGATGATCTTGCCGGACATTTCCCTTTCTCGAAAGAACAACAACCCTCGTCCGTCGAAGTACACCATGTCGATGATCATGCCCGCGACAAGAAGTGCCGCGGCAATGTGAGACAGGAGCCCAACGCGAATCCATCCGGACCCGGGAAGATATTTCATGCCCCTATTCCCTGTAGAAGACAACCTTGTCGAGAAACAGGTTCCGATCTGCAACACCCGGTTCGTAAGCGTCGTTGGTGTAAGCCAGTTTCATCACATGCTTTCCGGCGGACAGTGACAACCGCAGCGGGTATGCACGCCACTGGTTGCCCGTGAGCTCGATTCCGCCAACGGGCTTGCCGTCAATCATCATGCCTACAGTCGGATATCCGCCCTTTGCGGGCGTCCCGCGCGCAACCACCTCGACGGCATAGTTTGTGGTGACGGCCACCTCGAGCGGGGAGACGAGCGCATTGTTGCTGAACAGGCCCGCAAAGGTCCCGCTGGTACTGACCAGCGTATTGGTCTGGGCCGGGGCCATTGCCTCACATTCCAGGACAACGCCGGGCCGGATGGCAAAATCGCCGCCAAGTTCCCCGAGCAGGCCGGCAATGTACCGTCCCGCCATGCGCCGGCTGTCATCCGTTGTGTCCCATCGGAGCTGGTCAATGACCAGACGCCCCTTGCCGCACTTCAGGGCCACCGTGGTGGGCGGCATCGTGAGTATTTCCCGCGCAGGATCTGCCGGCAGGCGTGCCACCAACAGACGTTCGACGTGCAGGTTGCGATCCTCCTTTGTGGCAGGATCATAGGCATCGTTGACAAACGCGATGGCGACGGCGTGCCGGCCTCCACGGAGCGCGGCAAACAGCGTGTAGGGCCGCGCCGGACCGTTGGTAACCGACACGGACCCGAGGGATTGCCCATCAACGCTAAGCGTGGCGACGGGATCCTCGCCGCGGCATGGCGTGCCACGCGCGACCAGGCCGAAGAGGTAGTCACCGTCTTCCGGCAGGTCGAGCACTGAGGAAGCGCTGCCCACTGTGGCAAAAGTCACCTCTTTGCCGGTCCATTTGACGTACTTGCCGTCCAGGGTCCAACCGGCGAGGTCGTTGGTGGTGACGCCCTTCGAAGGCAAACGCCGGCCGAACACGCCGTCCGTCACATCCATGGCGCGCGGAGTCTCGTCCCACTGTGTTCCGTGATGCTTGCCAAGCCAGTAGAGATCCTCGCGGGCGATCGAACCGGAGAGGGGGCCGGCATTCCCGGCACGCCCCACTGGTCCCCTGTACGGCTGCAGTTCGAGGTCGACGTTGAAATCGCGCGCCACCGTCGCCAACCCGGCGGCGGTGAGCCGGCTCAGATAGAGGTTACCGCCCTGTTCAACAAAGCTGCGCAAGTTGGGCCCGCCTGTCAGATCGCCACGGCAGACCAGGAGGGCTCCGGCAGGCGGTTCGGCCCGGACCGTCGGGGCGAGCATCTGGAAACGAAGCCCCAGCTCTGCAAGTCGCGCGGCATACTCCGGGGTTCCACCGGCGAGGAGTGTCGGACGCACGGCGGACCGGTAGGTCGCAAGGTATTCGAGGAGGTTGTTAAGAAGAATTGCGGCCGCCGGCTCGGACTCCAGTTTGGCAATCAATTGAAGCTGGCAGAACATGATGCAGCCCCGGCCGACCGCCCATTCCTGCAGCGGGGCAAAGTCAATTCCGCCTGCTGAGCCGGAAACAATGATTGACCTGCCCCCACCCCGCGCCGGACGCGCCGGTTCTCCCAGCGTGACCATGTGGTCTCCGCGCCAGTAACGGAGATCATCGGCTTCGAGATGCCGCAGTGCCGGATGATTGCCGGTGAGCGGGAATGTCATTGTGGAGCGGTGTGTCGTGAGGGTCAGGTCGAACAGCCCTTCCGGGTAAACCTCCTGCTCAAGAACCAGAACCTTTCCGCCGCGGGCGAGGAAAGCGTCCAGCGCCGCGCGCTCCGGCACCACGCGGCCGATCACCTTGTCCACGGTATTCGTGAGAGACCGCAGCGATCCTGCCCCGATAACGAGGATATCCAGATTGGTACCGGGTTGGTCCAGCGCGCGCACGGACCCTGATGGCCAGCCGTACTTTCCAAGAAGCTTGCGGGTCACGCCTTTCCCATCCTCGGTGTCATAGACCGCGATACGGGTGTTTACGGCGGGTGTCTCGGGCCGGGGATAAACCTTGCAGGAGTACGAATCTTTGAACACCGTCTGGCCGGCCCGGTCCAGTGTGAGATTCCACCGGAGCGGGGAAGTCTCCTTCACCGCGGGCATGTGCAGTTCCACGGCGACCTGGCGATGCTCTGCCGGCGCGAGTTGAAGTTTTGTGCTTCCTCTGTCGACGACGTTTGAGTCTGCCGACTGCAGTGTCCACGCCAGCGTGAGATCAGATGTTTCAAGGCAATCGTTGAAAACCTCCACGTTGCGCGAGACGATCTCTTTCGAGAAGAAACGGCCGTCGTAGTTCAGGCAGAACGCGGCGACCGGCTGATACCGGTAGCGGCTGACGTTGTAGAGTTCGTTGGAGGCGTTAAGCGGACCGCCTTCCATGACTGTCCATGGGCAGATGCCGTTGACCCCGAAGTGGCGGTAGCCGAGAATCGCCATGCTCCAGCATTCCGCTTTCCCGAGTATCCGGTAACGCTGGTAGTCGCGGTACGATTCGTCGCCGAAGAAGATCGTGTTCGCGGCGGGATCTGGCGCGGGGGCCCAGAGAAATTCGCCGATATAGAGCGGCTTGTCTTTCCGCCAGAGGAACTGCGATTCCCCGTTCAGGAACAGTTCGTGAATATCCTGGGGTTTATCGAGCCAGAAGGCCTCGTTGGGCCAGCAGGTGTACTCCGGGTACTCGTGCGGATAGTGCAGCCCGATCACGTCAGCCACGCCGCCGGGGTCGCCGTCAGACTCATAGGTGATCGGGCGGGTCGGGTCCCAGGTCTTCATGAGGCGCCCCATCCGGATGAGGTCGGCCTTGGCGGGAGACTTGTCGTTGAGCTTGCCGCCGAAGAATTCGTTCTCGAGGCTCCACATGATCACCGAGGGGTGGTTTTTGTGGCGGCGCACCATGCTTTGCAGGTGGCGCGCATAGTTGTCCCAGAAGACAGGGTCGTTGATACGGTACGTGTCGTCATCGTTCCATACTGCGCCCTCGATGGTGACGAGGAGGCCAATCTCGTCGGCGGCGTCATACCATGCCGCCGGCCATGGCTGTGTGTGGGTACGGAAGGCATAGGCTCCGAAGCTCTTGACGCCGCGCCATTGCGTATCGATCTGTTCTCGCGAGGCCGGTTCCTTGGGCGGCCATGCCGAAGTGGCGAGAAGGTTGACCTTTATGCCGTTCAGGTAGAAATCGGCGCCTTTCACGCGGAACTCGCGGAAACCGAACCGGGTGAGGAGCCGGTCACCGGTGGATAGCTCTGAACGGAGGTGGTAGAGGTACGGATCGGCGTAGGACCACAGGTGTGGCGCGGGCCACGCCTGTGCAAGGGTCATGGTTATGGTTCGTCCGGCCGGCACCGTCACACGGGCCACCGGCAGCTGCAGGACGTCCTTCCCGGAATCTTCCACGGCTGTCTGCAGCACCACTTCGGCATCTGTCTTCGACTCATTGGCGAGAGTGTAGTCCACCGCCAGCCGGTTGCTGCTCACAGAGGAGCGGATGAAGAGATCCTGGATATAGACCGCGGGAACGGCGCGGAGTAATACCTCGTCCCAGATACCGAACACGCCGAAGTGACCGCCGATCGGGGACAGGATCCGGTCCTGCGGGCGGGCGCGTATGCCGAACCATTCGTCGTCCGACTTGAACTCGACGCGGCCTGGCGAGAAAACGCCGGTCCAGTCGTGGACGCCGACCATGAGCAGGTTTGTTGCATCGAACCGGACAGCGTCGGTGACGTCGACCTCGAACGGTTCATATCCCCCGAAGCAACCGCCCACGTGCTGCCCGTTGATGAGGATGCGGCTGTTGTATTTCACGCCGCCGAAGAAGATCTTGAGGCGCGCCCCGCGCATGGACCCGGGAACTGTGAACGAACGTCGTAACCAGGCACGTTTGTTGTCGGTGCCTTCCAGGGGGCCCGGGACATTACATGCATTCCAGTCGTTCGCGGCGGGAGCATTGGTGAGATCGGTGACAAACTGTACCTCCCAGGCGCCGTTCAACGTGATTTCCTGCCGCGCAGGGGGGACAGCGCGTGCGCTCGCGGCCAGGAGCAACAAGGCCACCAGAGTCAGCCCGCATGTTGCACGAGTCCTCGTGCAACATGCACCCGGAGGGTTTCGACGCGCCGCGCGAAAGCGCGGCTTGCTCAGGGTCAGCCCATGCTTCATGACCGCGAGCCTAGCGCTGCAACGTGTCACATCTCAACGTGATTCTGCTTCGACTACTTCACGTGGGAGCAGCAGTTCGGCAGGGGTACGGGCAAGGCACGGCGGGACAGTCATCAGTGCCCTGGTGCCGGCCGTGTTGCGGAACTGCCAGGGGGCGCCATCCTGTCCCGCGGGGACCGGCACGCTGTGGAAGCCGGCTTTCTTCCCCGCGAATGTCAGGGCGACTTTGCCGGCAGGATCGACCAGCTGTCCCTCGCCTTCTGCAAAGAGGCCTATGGCGCGGGTGCCTTTCGGCACATAGAAACAGAGATCCCAACGGCTGCCGAGGTTTGCCTGGTTGTCCAGGGTTGAGACAGCGGTCATCGGGACCCCGTCGGGCCAGGCCAGTTTCGTCATGTCATGGCCGTCAGACACGGTCAACCGGTGCAAACCAGCCTCCTTTGCGGGCAGCTTGATGGTATGCTCGGCGCCGTCGGGCGGAACGCTTGAGTCCTGTGCCGCCAGTGTCTCCCGTTCCCCCGTTTCGCTGGCGCCGCCGATCTTCCACAGTTCAACGCGGACATTCCCGCGGTCCCGGTAATGGGCGATCAGTCCGCCCGTGATCCGCAGTTCGAGTGTAGATCCGGCCTCGAGCCACGTGTAGAAGTCGCGCTTGCCGCGGCCGGCAGGGAACTTGCCTGCCGGGAGGTTCGTCGCCAGCCCGAGTGTCTTTGCGGGAACGAGGTCTTCGCTGTAGGGTACGGGTTCGAAATCGAGTTTGGTCAACGAGTGCGCCCGGATGCCGTCGGAGACGAACTGCGCCAGCGCTTTGTCCGTGTAGGGCTGGCTCGACTTCCATGGATTCTTACCCTCGGGCACCTGCCAGCCGCATCCTTCCGGGATGGACACGGACTTATCGCGACTGGCCAGATCACGATACAGGGCATACGTGTGCACCATCATGGTTGTCCGCATGCGATATGCGTGCCGTATCAGCTGCTCAAATGCCGCCTGCTTTGACGTTTTCGCGGCGCGGGCATAGGCGTCATAGAGTTCGACGTAGCGGCAGTAGAGGACCAGGTCATTGAGCCGGGCGGGAATCGCGAGATCATTTGCGAGACGGTATGCTTCATCCAGGGCGCGGTACATCCGGCCGATCCTGTCGTCGAAGACGAGGATCCTGGTTGCGCCGTCGATCACCCGGTAGAACTCGGACATCGGTTCCTTTGCCCCGCCGAAGGCCCGGGTCAGGAAATCATCCCTCAAGGCGTCGACGCGGGACGCCTCGTTAGTGTCCCACATCATCCGCGCGGCCATCCAGTATCCGAGGCCGTTCGGTCCCCAGTTATCGCTGGATTCCGCCGAGAGGAACCGCGCCCCCATCCTGTGGAAAGAAGGTATGGTTCCGGCAAGGTAGTCGAGACGCGCGCCCCGTGCGCTGCCAGGCATGTCGCGGTCCCATGTATTGACGCTGTAGTACTCACGGATGCCGATCTTTGCTCCCTTCCCGGCCCAGCCTTTGACAAGCTGTTCCACCGTGTACCCGCCCTTGATGAAGCTGGTGGCAACACTGATAATGACATTGGGGTTCGCGCGTATGTTCGGCGGAGGCGAATGCTGGTTGTAGGCATACATTCCGACATATTTCCCGGGGTATTTCGCGCTGATCGCCGCCGCCACGGCGTTCGCCAGCGTCAGGGCCCGGTCCGACACGCTGCCCAGCGCCTTACATCGCTCACACTCGCACCACCCGCCGCCGTCGCTGGGGTCCATCGAGATGCTGTCCATCGACGGCTTCTCCGCGAACTGCCGAACAGCATAGTCCACGATGAACTTGCGCAAGTCCGGGTTGCCGATACACAGTTTTGAGGACTTGCGTTCTCCGCCCACCAGTCCCCTGAACTCAGGGTGTTCCTTGAACGTTGTCTCGTTGCGGTGTATCAGGCCGTCGTATGCATGGCCGGTGTTGAGCTCGAAACCCGCCTGCATCCTGTTGTGCAGGCACCAGATCCTGTAGGGCTCCTTCGCATAATCCCATGCGCCGTACCCGTACCATATGCGCCGCGACAGGTAGTGCGGGACCTGCAGGGTATCGACATCGACGGTGAGGGCCGGTTCCGATGGCACGCATTCCCACGCAGCTCCCGGAAAGAACTGGCGGTACCCGACGCGGTACAGCAGGTCCCAGACGGCATTCTCCACGCCGAGGTCGGTGACGGCGAGGACCACCAGTCCTCGGGGATGGGACTTGAGAACATACGCTTCCCTTGCCTCCAGTCCGCCGGATGGCAGGCGTTCGGCGACGTTTGTGGTCGCGGCCTGCGAGCCATCAGCTGCCGCAACAATACCGTGCAGCATCGAGGAGGGAACAACCGGGCAGCGCAGGTCCGGGAAGTCCTTCGTTGTGCCCACGACGATCCCCGATGAACCGTCCCCGCCCGCGATGATATCGAACGGTTTGCCGCAGATCCGGCGCAGTATTGCGGCCAGGTCGTCGGCGGCTGCCCTGACCCGCGGCGACGCGTTGGTACCGATGACTATGGACATGCCCGCAACGCCGTTTCCGGCGAGCTGGGCCGCGGTCGAGGTGCCGGGCAGTTCAATACCGGTGACTTTGGTCACCGTTCTGCACCCGGCGCAGAACGCTGCTACCGCCAGGGCGATGGTAAGTGTCCGGAGGGCGCACTTCATGAAGACAAGTCTAACGCCCTGCCCGCATTTGCTCAACCGGATTCATCCTCCTGCTCCCGTGAGTGATGTTGACCGGCGCCGGCTGTCGGCGTAGGTTCTGGGCCGCGTATCTACCACTGGAGGTCTAAGATGGCTCTTGCGATCAAGCCCGGCCAACGGGCGCTTTTCATCGGCGATTCGATTACCGACTGTGCCCGTATGAGTTCAAGTGTGCCGCACGGGGACGGGTATGTCCGGTTCGTGCACGAGATGATCATGGCGCGCTATCCCGCGCACCACGTCACGGTGATCAACCGCGGTGTGAGCGGCCAGACCGTGCGCGACCTGGCGGAACGCTGGACCGATGACGTGATTCGCGCCCGCCCCGACTGGCTCTCGATAATGATCGGCATCAACGATACCCATGGGTGGCTGAACCAGGCGGCTGCGCGCGCCGTGAGCCCGGAGGAGTATGCCGAGCGGTACCAGCGCATCGTGGAACAGGCGCACAGCGAAACCGATGCGCAGCTGGTTCTGATGGATCCCTTCTACATCTCGACGGACACCGGCACGGGTACCTGGCGGGCGAAGGTGCTCGAGTTGTTGCCGTCATACATCAATGTGGTGGAGCGGCTTGTCCGCAAGTTCCACGCCCGGCACATCCGGACGCATGCCCTGTTCCAGGAAGCGTTGAAATATCATTCTCCGGACGAGTTCTGTTCCGAGCCTGTGCACCCGTATGCCTCCGGCCACATGATACTGGCCCATGGGTGGCTCAAGTCCGTGGGGTGGTAGCAGCAACGAGGAAACGCCCGGCAGGGGTCAGCCCGGGAACCAGCCGGCGCAGAATTCCTCCTCCGTGCCGGCAAATTCGGCCTCGGCAAGGTACTCGTGGCCGGGCCCGCCCTGCGTGCCCCAGCAGTAGTTGATGATCAGCCGGTCGTGGAACTCGCAGAAGTCTATGTCGGAGTTGTTCGTGTCGCCGTTCTTCGCAATATCAGCGCGATCCTTTTCCGTCAGCAGCGGATTCAGGACCAGCTTGTCCTCGGGCGACGCGGCGAGCACGGGGTTGAGGGGACTGGTCTCCCATCGAACGAGGTCCCTTGATCTTGAGACGTATTGCTCGTAGCCGCGAGGTCTGCCTTCCTCGAGGTAGAAAAGGTAGAACCAGTTGCTGTGCCAGCGCAGGCAGTGGGCGGCGTTGTAGCGGCCAAGCTGGTGGCGGCATTCGTCCGGCAGGAGTGTCCACGTGACCAGGTCTCTTGATTCTATGAACCGCGCCGGGAAACCGGCGGGACTGGTCTGTTCGATGGACATGACGTAGCGGTCACCCGCGTGGCAGAGGCTGGTATTACATATGCCCATGCCCGGCTTGTTGAAAAGCACCCGTTCAGTCCAGGTCACAAGATCTTTCGACATGAACTCCGTCAGCGTGTCCCCATACCACTCGTGGGTCTCCTTTGTGCCGACCACGAGCACGGTGTCTTTCGTGACGAAAGCGCAGGGAAAACGGTGCTTTGCCCCGAACCGTGACATTTCCCGATGAGTATCATGGTCCATGATGCGCAGAGTGCTGCCGTTACGGAACCATTCGAGCCGGCAGAGCTTGCCATGGAAGACAAAAGGGGTTGATTCACAGAGGTCCAGTCCCAGCGTTCCCTTCTTCACGATTGCTGGCGCATTCCCGGTGCCCGGTGCGTGGCCGCACCTCCCCAATGTCGCGCGTGACGTCATTTGTTCATCTCCCGCCGGACTACTTGATCACCATCATCGTCCCCCACGGAGGGAACAGCCTGTATCGCACCATGACAATTCCGGAGCCGCCGTTGCCGCCGGATCCGGTCCGTCGCCCGTCGCCGCCACCTCCCAATCCGTTCACCCCCGCCGTGGCCGGTGTGATGTTGTTCGCACCGTTGCCCCCGCCGCCCGATCCGCCGGAGGCGATCAGGGCACCGCTGTATGCGCCGGCGCCGCCACCGCCTCCGTACACGGTGTTTGTGCCTGTGATGTTGTTCGTGACGCCCCTCCCGCCGAAACCTGCCGATGTTTCATTCTGCGGGGTTCCGCCGCCATTGCCTCCGGGCGCGCCCGCGCCGCCCCCGCCACCGCCGAATGCCTGGGCGTACAGACAGCTGTTTCCACCTTCACACCCCTGGTTCAATGTCCCGGCGCCTCCCCGTATGGCGGCCCCGTTATCGCGCCCGGCGCCGCCTCCCGATCCGCCGACAAGTCCGGCGTTCTTGTAGAAGCCACCTCCTCCGCCGCCATAGACGGTCAGTTCGGCGAAAACCGAGTTGTCCCCTGTTGCACCGTTCCCGCCAACACTACCCGCGCCTCCCTGGCCGACAGTGACCGCGTAGTTGCTGACTACGACTGGAAGATTCGTGACGTGCAGAACGCCGCCCGCGCCGCCCCCGCCCCCGCCATCGCCCCCGCCTCCGCCACCACCGCCGCCCACGGCCAGGACATCAACCCAGCCAGTCCGCCGGACCACGAAGTTGCCGTTGCTTCTGAACGTGTGAACCATGTAACGCAAGTTGAGCATGTTGACGAGAGAGGTCGTTCCGCCGGTTGCTATCACCTGGTTCTGCTCCGGGCGTGGTCTTGTTGTGAACGACGAAGGGGTTTCTGACCAGAGGCCTTCTTCAGCATTCGTTGCGTAACACCTGTAGTAATACAAGACCTCTGGTGCGAGCTTGCACACGTACGTCTGGAAACTGTTCCCCGTCACAGTGCCAACAGAAGCGACCTTGCTCCAGTTCGTGGTGCTCCCGACACCCCGGTCGCTTGTGTCATAGCAGACATAGACTCCCGGCGCGGGGTCCATGTCCGAGACCGTGCCGCGGAGTACGGCGGACACGAACCCGACATTCGTGGCGCCACCGTCATTACTGATATCTGGTGTCCGGAACGTTGCCGTTGACGCGGCCCAGGATTCCCCTGCGGTGCCTTTCGCCCGGAACCGGTAGAAGTAGTCCGTGCCACGGACCAGTCCCGCGATGTTTGTCGACAGATGGCAGGGCGTGGGGGCGGTGTTCGTACCGAACGCGTTCGTGTGCGGCCAGTACGTCGGCCCACCGTTGGTCCCGCAATCGGTGGGGCCCCAGCAGACCCATACCTGTGCCGGGGACGCGCCGGTGGACAGGAGCGTGCCACGCAGGGTCGCCGAGACGGACGTGATGTTCGTAGCGCCGGGAAAATTGTCCACGCCGGGCTTGCTGGAAACAGGGTACCGGATGATCACCGTACCTGACCCGCCACGGGCGGGTGATCCGGCGCGAAGTCCGCCTCCTCCACCCCCGCGCCCATCGACGCCGGCTGTGCGCGAGGTTGGATCATTGCCGCCGTTCCCGCCACCGCCCGTTCCGCCTGGGGTCACGGCGCTATTGTAGGCTCCGCCCCCTCCGCCTCCGCCGTACACAACATCGCTGCCCGTGATATTGTTGGTTCGGCCCGCGCCGCCGTAGCCGGCCGGGGTCGCGTTCTGCGGGGTGCCGCTTCCGTTGCCGCCCGGCGCACTGGCACCCCCACCGCCTCCGCCGTAGGCGGCCCCCCAGGTACAGCTGTTTCCCCCGGCATAACCCTGGGTGTTGGTGCCATTGCCGCCGAGCACGCCGGCGCCCCCGTCGCGGCCGGCCCCGCCACCGGATCCCCCGCTGAGACCGGCCCCGTTGTAACGACCGCCCCCGCCACCCCCGCAGGCCGTGAAAGTGTGAAAGACGGAGTTGCTGCCGCGTGCGCCGTCGGCACCGGCGCTGCCGGCGCCGCCGCGGCCCGCACGGACGAGATAGTTGCCGGGCGCGACCGTGAAGGCACTAAGGACAATTACTCCGCCACCACCACCTCCGCCGCCCCCGGCCCCGCCGCCGCCGCCACCACCGCCGGCCACGATCACGACGGCGATCTCGCCACCCGCTGTCACTACGAAATTGGTATCGTTCAGCGCCGTGTTGTTGGTGGTGAAAGTGTGGAAACGATACGAGCCGTTTGTCGTAACCGTTCCGCCGGATGCTTCAACGAATGCATGGACACGCTGTCCCGACAAGAACACAAACAGAATACTTGCAGTCAGCCGGCAAAATGCACTTACCCGTGTCATGTTGAAGTTCTATGTTTGCCTGTATGTTTCGGCCAATGCAGTAATGCAGAATTTTCGCATGTCGCAGGCAGATATGCAATACCGGGACCCGGTATTCCGTCCTGCCGAATCACGGATGTGTAGTTGCGGTGCGAACGGGGAAACCTTTACGAAGAACCTGAAACCGGATGACCTGCTCATCTGGTTCGGCGAGTGGACCGTGAACCTCCCGTGGCGCGACTACATGCAGATTATCCGGTCGACCGGCGCGGACCACATTGTCAGTTTTCGGCGCGGTTCCGAGGAGATGGAGCCCATGGAAGGAGAAGGCCAGGAACGCACCTACCGGCCGCACGTTGAGGACACACTGATGGTTCTGGATCAACCCTGGCCGTTTGAAGGCGCCGTGGTGCCGATCCCGTTTCCTCCGGGCAGGATGGCGCCGGTCAGCGGTGTCCACTTGTGCCTGCTCTACCGCATGCTCGACGAGGCGATTGCCGCGCGCCTGCCCCCGCCCGTTCCCTGAACCGGGTCCGGGCCGGTCGGGCTATTTCTTCCCGACGAGTTTCCTGAGCGCTTCGGCGAAGTGGCAGAAGTTGTCCCATGACACATCGTCGGGTATGAGGTGATCGAACTGGGGGATATACCGGCCTGCGCGGACTACCGGGCGCAGTCTTTCCATTTCGTCGTCTATTGCAGCGGGACCCGCCGCGGCGGCCCGCTTGTCGAAGCCGCCCATCAGTGCCAGGTCCGGGTACTTCCTTCGGAAGACGTTCACATCCGCGTGGGCCGCGACTTCCATCGGCCAGAGGTAGTTCACGCCGCCCTCCATCATCGGCGGGACAATGAGGTCCGGGTTACCGTCCGTGTCCACCGACATCAGCGGGATGCCGTGTGCCCTGCCGAAAGCGCGCAGGCGGGCGTAGTTCGGCGTCATGAACTCGCGGAAATGCGCCGGCGAAATCAACGGGCCCTGGCAGCCGGACATGTCTTCCCAGATGTGGATGACATCCACCCGGATGCCGGCGTCCATGACCTTTTCGAATACCTTCAGGTAGATCCCGGTCAACCGGTCCATCATGTCGTGCACGACATCCGGCATCGTGTAGAAGGCGAGCAGGCATTCCTCGTCGCCGAGCATCCAGCGTATCCCGCCGAACAGGGTGACGTCCGGGAAGTAACCGAGCTGGATCGGGATCCCTTTCTCCATCCATTCCCGGGCCTGTTTCGCCCAGTTGCCGGCCAGCCTGTCGGGATGGTCGGGATCCAGCCGTTCGGCCTTGAAGCGTTCCCAGTCTTCACGTCCCTTTACCGGGAATTCCAGGAACTCGCACATCGAGACGTTGCTTTTGATATCGCGTCGCTTGATTCCCCACGAATCGGTTGAGATGACATGCTCGGCTGTTTCTTCCAGCACCTGCCGTTCGATCCTCGGGCAGGGGCCGCAGTTCACGGGGATTGCGGCGGGGGGCGCTTCACAGCCGAAGTGCCGCGAAAGCTCGCCCCAGTCCTTGAACGGCATGCCTTCGCGCTGCCAGCGCTGCCACGTGGTGTGCCATGGGCCCCAGAACAGCCAGTATGGCGGCCTGTCAACCTTCTCGCCGAGACAGCAGCGGACGAACCGATCGCGGTCAGTCATGGCTCACTCCTTAATCCTGAAGAATATGCGTCACTATCCGCGGCAGGGCTGCCGGGAGCAAGGGCAAAGCTTGGACGCGGGCCGTCATGATATCCACGGCTACCGTTTCTGCTTCGGCGGGCGCCAGTCGGCCGGTATCTGCCAGGGATCAAGGTTCAGCACGTACGACGCGCGGAATGTCTCTCCCGGTTCAAGCGGGCGGTACAGCTTCCACACCATGAGCTTGCGCTTGGGGAGATAGGTCTGTGAGAAACCGCGCCGAGGCGCATCCCGCAGGGGAAACTCGCTGAACGCGGCATGTTCCGGCAGGGCGTTGAGGATCAGGGCATCGTAAACGGTCCCGTCACCCTTATTGGCCAACGCGACGGTGAAGAGTACACGCGCGCCGTGATGGAACGGCGGTTCCCCTACCACATCTACCAACAACTCGGACACGCAGTTGCTTCCGCCGGCCGCAGCGTCTCTGCGCAGCACCGCGGAGAACGCCCGGTTGACAAGATTGGATACGGGCCCGCCTTTTTCGAAAACCGTCTGGAAAGCGGCGAGTTCCTCGGGCGGGACCTCCAGCGCGGGGGCCATCAGGATGTTTTTCGCGTCGTAGAATCCGTCCACCAGGTTGGCGTCGATCAGTATCCGGACAAAATCGGAGTCCACGAGCATGGAAACGGACCTGGATTCGTCCACAGCCCCGAAGCCGCCTGTCTGTTTCACGCGGTTGACGCCGGAGACGCCGGCGGCGGCAACGGGCGCAGCGCTGCCGGAGGACCGGTTCGCCTTGAGCCGGTCCGTGGAAACAACCGTCGCCAGAACGCTGGTCCCGGACATGACGTTCAGGTCAACTTTGTGGCCCATCGTACGGACACGGCCCGAGGAGGACTTCTTCCCCAGGGCGAGAACATCCTTTGCCACGGCAAGGCCGCCTCGCCGGCGAACCATGGTCAATGTGACGGCAGCCTTGGCGCATTCGACGGCGGCATGCCCGTTTTTGAGAGGCAGTTTGAGTACATGCCGTGCCGCGTCGACGACCAACCTGATTTCGCCGGCACATGTGCCGGCATGGATGGCGCCGCAACAGAACAAGAAGGACTGCCCTTCGCCGGGAACCATGGCGGGAAGCGAGGCGGGGACCTTGCCGTTGCCGCCCGGCAGGCCATTGACGACGGCTGAGTAAGGGGGCTTGTCGAATAGAAACGCAGGAGGCGGGCGGACAAAGACGCAGCCTGCGGCGGCGAGCAGGCTCGCGAAGACAAGCCAGGAATATCGGCCTATCGCGCGCATGATCGTACGGTTACTTCCCGCTTATGACGATTTCGGCCACGTCCTGTTTCTCGTCACCGGTGCTTTGCACGGTGAAACGCGACACAGTCCCGGCCGATGCCGCGTCGAGCAGCTTCGAAGGGATCGAACACGGTATGCGGACGAAAGCGGTGAATTCGTTGTCCGCGAGGTTCCGGACATAACCGTGGTAGCTCCTGCTGCCGGCTTTCAGTTCAAGGCGGTGTTCTTTCTTCTCGGGCCGGGTGTAGCCGTTCTGAGTCACGTAGGAGTAAACGGGCACGGTGCAACGGGACTTCACGAGCTTCATCCCGTTGATCCTGACCTCGGAAATTCCGGGGGTACCCGAAAAGTCGAGTTCCACGGTCGGCTGTCCGCCGAAATAGGGGGTTATCCTGTTTCCGAGCCAGTAGGTGATGATGTCTTTCTCGTCGAAGGCGATCGTGTATGTTGCCAGCTGGCCGTCGGCCGCCTTGCGCAAGAGCTCATCGTTGAAAACCCATGTCTCGGCGGTCTTCCCGAGCGTTGCGAGCCCGACAGTCGCGTCGATGTTGTACACCATAAGGGCGCCGCTCAGCATGATGGTCCCCTTTGGATTGTCCACCAGCTGGAACGGGTAGACCCCTGCCTGTAGCTGCAGAGGCTTCTGTTTCGGCGCACCGATCAGGACGCTACCGCCGGTGCTGAACCTGACTTTCTCGCCATCGGGCCTGGTGATCAGCAGGTTCGCCCGCTGTTCCCTCGGCGCCGGGATGACGGAGTATATGGTCCCGTAGTGGGCGCCCAGCGGTTTGTGTTTCTCCAGGAAGGTGTATGGCCGCATTTCGCGTGCGATGCCCGCGCAGCCCGAGCAGACCAGCAGGCCGGCCAATGCTGCCAGTTCGACCAGACCCGTAACCCCTGCAACAGTCTTTCTCATTGCTCGTCCTTTCCTTCTTAACGCACGAGCCTCAGGCTCATGATGTACGAAATAACCTCGCGTGGCCCGGTGATGCCCTGGAGGCTCACGCTGTACCGGACAGGCCGGCCCTCAAGGGCGGCCTGGATGTGGCTTCGCTTGAAAAAGATGCCTTCCCCGAGTCCGAATTGTGTCATCAGGATGTCGTCGTCAATAGCGGCAACCGTCAGTTCTCCGAAAAGGCGTTCGCTGTCGGGAAGGTCAAGGATGAAACGGTGTTTGCCTTCTCCCAGCCGGATCTGCGTCTGGCCGTCGAGCTGGTAGGCCGACCCCGCGTCAATGCGAAGGCGACCGCCGGTCGGGTTTGTGATCAAGATGCCTATCTGGCGGGATCCGGCCTTGCCGCTCAGCCATGCGTCGTCGCTGGCGGACGAGTCTTCCTTCGGCTCGGCCGTGGCCGTCTTCCACGCAGCGTCAAGGGCCGGGTCGCAGAAGGAGTCGGCGAGGAAGAACACGAACTCGCCCTCGGCGGACCCGGCATCAAGTATCTGCCTGTAGCGAGGTGTCTGCGGCTGTCCCAGCGGGTTGGAGGTGAGGCCGCTGTGCAGGTATCCGAACAGGTCGGGACTGGAGGGCGTGAGGAAGCGGTTGCGGTTCGCGCGCAGGGATTCGACCAGGAAGTGGGCGAAGACGCTGTGAACCTTGCTCACGCCGGCGTCCTTTACCGGCTCGCTGCCGCCGGACGAGAGGGCGTACCTGGATTTGCGGGCATAACGCTGCCGCACGGTGGCAGGCATGCCGTCGGTCGACACGCGTCCTCCCCGCGATAACATCAGGAAGTCGCCGGAGAAACAGGAGTCGGAAACCACCAGCACGTGGCGGGCGGACCAATCCTTGATATGCGTACGGATCATTTCGCTTGAGATCCAGCGGCTGCGATCGCTCACCCCGCCGTCGTGCGGGATCCAATATCCGTCCTCGTGCCCGTGCCCGGCGAAATAGATCAGGACCGAATCGTTGGCATCCGCCTGGGCGCGGAGCCGCTGCAGGGCGTCGAGAATGGCGCTGTATGTGGCCGCCTTGTCATACAGCTCTATCGTCGTCGCGGCCTTGAACTGGTAACGTTCCCTCAGAATGTCGCGCAGTGCCATGGCGTCATTCACCGGCGTGGCCAGACGTTCCCACTCGGCGTAGTCCGCTATGGCAACGAGCAGCAGGTGGAAATCAGGACTTCCCTCCCCGGGGCCGGCCAGTTGTTCGACGCTTTTGAGCCGGAGACCGCGCGTATCGGCGGCGAACAGGGTTGCCGCCGCAAGCAGGAAGGCGAAAAGAAAGCTGGCCGCCAGCAGGGCAGAACGCGTCCTGCAGGCGGGGGCAGTAGTCTGGTTGACAGCCTGCATGTTCAGGATAGTGTCCCAACGGGCTGGCGGGAGCAAGGGCAAAGCATCTACCTGTCGCTGCCCTGCGGTGCCGGCTGGCCGGCAAGCAGCTTGTTGACGAGGCGCCTGGTGATCTCTATTTCCCTGTCGGTGAAATACGGATCAACTGCAGGATCCCTGTGCTTTTTCACCCTCTCAAAATGCTCCTTCGGGTCCTTGAGCATGTCGTAGTAGACGGCGTCGAATTTCGAGACGACGGTGGCAACATCTTCCATAAGCATGTTCCTGATGAAAGGAATCCTGGCGAAGAAGTTCAACACGCCGGAACCCGAAGATGCGAAGATTTGCGCACCATACTCGATCCCTCCGTCTTCGCCGGGCCTGCTCTCCAGGTGGACGAGAGCCCGCAGGTTCGAGAAGAGCTTGCGGCCAGTGAGATAGAATACCCCGCGGTAACGACCTGGCCCGCACTCGTCACGGATGACTCTTATGATGTAAGGGTGGCCGTCCTCGTTCGTGTACAGGTAACTGCCGTCCTCCTGTCTCCGGACCCTGACCCGTGAGCCTATCAGGCATTCCGCCAGTTTCGAAAGAAGCTCATACTCTGTTGATATCACGCTGACCATTTCGAACCGCGCCTTCAGGCGGCCGGCGGGCGTGAGCAGGACGGTGTGGTTGGCGTAGAGATTGGTTGCCTCGGATATGTATGCAAGGTTGGACGCAGCCCCGAGGATTCTCACAAGTTCATTCGTCGAAGCAAGCAGCGGCACCCGGGGTTCCGGGTCTCCGCCAAATGCCGGCACACGGAACAGTAAACCGACTGCAAGAAAGACCGCACTCCACTTCATGGCCGGAGTTTAGCCGAAGAGAGCGTGCAAGACCAGTCCGCGGTTGTGATGCCCGCTGCCGGGCAGAGACGAAGGCCGAAGTGCGGCTATGCCGCAAAGTGCCGGGTCAGGCGTAATGCGACATTACGGGCCGGGATGGATCATCCTTCTTCGACGTGACAGCCCTGGGTTCATTGTGACCGGTCGTGGGAGCGGAGAAACGCAGGGCCACAACCAGCAGGATTCCTGATTTATCGAAAAGCGGCTCGGCAGTCTCAACAAGATCACTGGCGCCACGTTTGATCGCCGCTTCCGCCCTCTTCCCCGACTCCACGGCACGTTTGCGGGGGCACTGCTTTTCAAGCGCGGAAGTGCAGCAGAATAACTCCCTGCATGGTTGATGAACAACATCGTTGACCTGCATCCCGAGCAGACGCAGGACAGGGGAACTGCATGCAAGGACGGTTCCGTCCGGGTCGAGTAAACAAATTGCTTCTTCAGCAGTGTCCTGCAGGCTGGCAATACTCGCTGTTGAGACCATTCCCCTTCCTCCACAACTACACACACAGACTAAAGGATGACGGTCCCTCCGTCAGCGCGGGGAGGCTGCTTACACAACACCTACAGGCATGTAGGTATTGTTACGGGGGCCCGGCAGGCCGAAGGATCGCGGAGCGCAAGGCCTAACGCATTGATTGCAAATGTGTTACGAGATTCACAGCCTTGCGGGATATGCCCAGCTTCTTGCGTATGCGGTTTCTGAGCGTATCGACAGTGCGGAGGGAGACGCCGAGGAGCTGGGCGATTTCCTTTGTGGACAGGCCGGACTTGATCATGCCGGCGGCCTCCAGTTCCCGCGGGGAGAGGGAGCCGGCTCCTTCAGTGAGCCTGGCGCCGAACCTGGAGGCAAGGTCGCGCAAACCCGACTCAAGCGTTTCAATGTGTCGCCTATCCAGGGATCCGGCCTTTGCCTTTATCCTGGCCAGTGCGGGTAACAGGAGCCTTTCGGCGTTTGCGGTAACCTGGCGCCTGATATCCAGCCGCTCGGCCTCGATCTGGGCAAGGACCTCTTTGAGTGCAATATTCTTCTGCTCAAGAACCTTCTTCTGTGCGCGCAGCTTTGCCGCCAGGTCGCGAAGGTCTTCCTCTGCCTGCTTGAGGCCCGACATGTCCGTGACTATCCCGAGGATGGCCGGCTTCCCCTCGTAGCTGATAAGCTTGGTCGATATCACCGACGGTATACGCTTGCCGGTCCTGGCGACGACCGCGTACTCGTACGAGGGAACCTCCTGTCCGCGGGTGTGTTGCTGGAAGTATTTCCTTGTACTCTCGTGGTACTCGGGGGCCACGAGTGACATGAAGCTGAAACCGGGCGAGCACAGTTCTTCGCGTGTGTAGCCCATTGTCTCGACACACTTCTTGTTGGCATAGACAACCCTGCCACCTGTGTTGATAAAGATCATGTTCGGGGATTCTTCTGCCAGCGTTCGGAACTTTTCCTCCGATTCCTTCAATGCCAGTGCTGTCTGTTTCTCGACCGTGATGTCGCGGAGTACCCCCTGGATGTAGTCACGGCCGGCGATACGCATCGCGTGCGCAGTAGTGTTCACGGTGACGAGGGAACCGTCCTTGCGCCGGATGCGGCCCTCGAAAGTGTATGAACCCCGCGAGACAATGGTCTTGGCAAGGGTGCGGATTTCATCCGGCTTTCGGTCCCCGGCAATGTCCTGCAGGGAGAAGCGCGCGAATTCCTCCGCCGTGTAACCCAGCATCTCGCATGCGCGGTGGTTGAAATCCAGTATTTCCATGGTCACAGCGTCGACCAGGAGGATAGCGTCCACAGCATGCTGGAACATGAGATGATATCGTTCCGAGGCGAATTTCTGTCGTGTTATGTCCTGGATGCTCAGGATGACGTCGCCGGACGCCATCTTTGAAAGGTGAAAACGGCACCACAACCGGCGGCCATCCTTGGTGCTCACGGGGGAAATCCTGTCCGGGGGATTTGCCATCTTCAGGTCGTGTTGCCACGAACCCAGGATCTGTTCGCGCAGAGCAGGGTCGGGAACACCCTCCTCGAGCCACTGCCGGTCTGTCAGCAGTTCACCCGGTTGGTAGCCGAACATGTTCAACAGGGCCGGGTTGGCAAACCTGACCGTTCCGTCCGGGGCAATCACGATGATGCCGTCAGACGAACACTTCAGCACCTCTTCCGGAAATGACGACGATTGTTCCCGGCCGGGAGGCGGGCGTTTATCGTGTCTTATGTCGTCTTTCATTGCGGAAGCGGCAATAGACCAGGCGGGGCGCGGCGCCGGATCAGCCGGCCGATGCCGGCCGACTGCGCTTGAATTCCTCAAGCGATGGAAGATTTGAGAAGTCGTAGCGCGGCTTCCACTTCAGGCGCTTGCAGGTGTGGGCGACATCCATGGTCTTGTCGGATCCGGGTGTACCCGAGACATAAAAGATCTCGTAGTCCAGGTCCGGCAGTTCCAGGGCCAGGCGCGCAGCCTCACCCATGTCGCGGGGATCCACCATGCCGGGGGACCAGTGGGGCAGCTTCTCGCCGTACTTGGATACACAGGTATCAGCGTCAACGATCCACGCAACCCTCTGGATGGCGACCTTGATGCCATGGATCCGGTGGTAGTGATCCGCCACGACTTCCTGGCATACCTTGGTCAGACTGTAGATATCTTTGCCCCGGAGAGCCAGGTCACGTGACTGGAAAGTGCCCTCCGGATGGTCTGATACCGCGCCGGTGCTGGATATCAGGCAGACACGCGAAACCTTCTGTTCGACAGCAGCAAAGAACAGGTTTGCTGTTCCTTTTACGTTAATATCAAAAGGCAGGACGGGTGTCTCGTACGACCCGGTCTGTCGCGTGGCCATGTGGGCAATGACCACTGCATCCATGCCCTGCATGGCTTTCCTGCAGAGGTCGAGGTCCGCGACGCTGCCGATGAGTTTCCCGGCCGGCGCCTGCCAGTCCGCTACATCCATGAGGCGCAACTCGTGTTTCCCGAGAAATGGTTTCACAAGCCCGCGGCCGAGATAACCCGCTGCGCCGGTAATCAGGATCTTCAAGGTTTCGTTTCTCCTTTCACAGCCGAATACGATCTCAGTGTTTCGGCAGCAGTCATATGACTTCCAGCCAGTGCCAGGTCAAGCGGCGTCTTTCCGGCGCTGTTGCGGGCATTTACTTCTGCGCCGCGCCCGATCAGGAACTTCACGGCATTCGCATGTCCCTCCGCCGCCGCGAGGTGCAACGCGGTGCCGCCATCTTTTGTTTTCGCGTACAACGCTGCACCGCGTTCAAGCAGCATCTGCAGCAGGTTCACGTCGCCGTTCGCCGCCGCCTGGAGGAATGGCGTCATCTCGCTGCTGTTCTTCGCCTCTATCGGAGCAAGGTGATCCAGGAGGAAACGTGCCGCATTGTAGTGGTTGCCTTCGACGGCCAGGTGGAGCGGTGTCTTTCCATTCTTGTCTTTCAGCGTGACACTCGCCTTCTCATCGGCCAGCAGTTCCACGGTCTTCACCTGGCCCACTGACGCGGCCAGGTGGAGCGCCGTCTGGCCTTCGCTGTCCTGCAGGTCGATGTACGCAAGGGGGTTCGAGACCGAGGCGATGAGAAAGCGCGCCGCAGCCGCATGTCCGGCGATCGCGGCGGCGTGCAGGGGCGTCTGGCCCACGGCATCGGTGATAAGCAGATCGGCGTTCTGGGCGATCAGGATGCGAAGCGTTTCGACATACCCGCCGGCGGCCGCGTGGTGCAGTGCGGTGTGCCCGTCCTCGTCATGCGCGTTTATGTCCGTACGGCGATCAGGCACTTGCGGCAGGAGCAACCTGACCATCTCGTTCAGCCCGCGGCTTGCGGCGTAATGCAGGGCGGTCTGGCCGGCCTGGTCCCGGCAGTCTATGTACTCCCTCCGGTCCTTGATCCTGTCTATCAGCAGTTGCGCGACAGCGACGTGGCCCTCTGCCGCTGCGAGATGCAAAGGGCGGCAGCCCAGCTTGTCAATTGCATCCACCGCTGCGCCCTTCAGGATAAGGTAGTCGGCCGTTGCCGCGTAACCGCCGGCTGCGGCGAGGTGAAGGGGAGACGAACCCGCTTCACTGACGGCATTTACCGCTTTCAGACGGTCGCGATCGGGAATGCGTTCAAGGATGAATTTGACCGCCTCAAGGCGGTTGTTGGCAGCGGCATCGTGGAGCGGCGTGCGGCCGGTCCTGTCGACGGCCTGGAGATCGGCGCCACGCTGAAAGAGCAGATCCATGATCGCCACTTGCCCGAGTTCCGCGGCCTGGTGGAAAAGAGTCTGGCCATCGGAATCAACAGTGGAAGGCGAGAGGCCGCTCCGGAGTAGTGACGACACCTGTTGCACATCACCGTTCTCGAGGGCCGACGCGAAGTCCATGTCCGCCGCCGTGGCAAGCGCCGGCAGGCAGGCGATGATAACAAGAGCTGAATAGAGAGCTTTCACTTTTCCTGTTGGAGCCGGGAAACATAGTAGGCAGGCGTCGTATGCCGCACAAGCGCTATCAGGGAACCAGGATCGCTCCGAAATGAGCAGGGCCTGTCGATCTTACATCAACAGGCCCTGCTGCCACTACCCTCTCTGTCCTGTTTCTGCATCTTCCTGAGTCTCATACCTCCCTTTGTATGACCTGACTCATGCATAATTAATCCAGCTTGTTCCGTACCAATGGACGCCAGGGAAGCAACTGTCGTGTTACCATCCACTTACGCATTCCAGCCCGCTGTGCCGTATCGGCTTTGCCGTGTCTCGTGTATCAGACGAGACACGGACATTGTTCCAGCCTGAAAAAACGGTATGCTTGCGGCATGTTCATGACTGTTCCCAACGGCTTGACCATTATCCGCCTTCTTTCCCTGCCGGCCACGGTGATCTTCCTGAGGGCCGGGCATCCTGTTGTTGCCGGAGCCGGCCGGGCGGGCCCTCGCCCTGTTGCTGCAGGTCCTTGCGTGGGGTACGCTGATGATGAGCTGGGTGTTCTTTGCCGTCTTCCTGCGCAGGAACCGGCAGCTATTCACGGGCAAGTCGAGATAGGGCAAAGCCCATCGCTGTGGCGGGCTGCCCCATCACTTGACCGCAGTCGGGGCGCGGCGCACCTCGCGCAGGAGCTTCATGTACGCATCGATGGTTCCCTCGAACATCTTCCGGCCCTGTTCGGCCGTGGCGAAAGTGGGCGCGCCGTAGGTTCCGGAGCGGCTCTTCTGGTATCGCCACGTTGACCAGAAGACGCGGCTGCCGGACCCGAAGTTGTCCCCGGAAACGAAAGAGCTGTGAGACTTCACCGGCTCATCAACGGCCAGCTTCATATTCACCCGCTTCTGCAGGTGGAGAAGTATCGCGGTTTCGTACTCGCAGGCATGGCAACAACCGCCGGGACCGCTTTTGCGGAGGCGCGTCACGACGTCGTTTGCCATCTTCCAGATGTCGGTGACAACCATGCAGGCGTCACAGGCGTCTGCCACCTTGCGGGCGGCCACGCGGGCAATGGCATCGTGATGCCCGTGCGAGTTCATGGTTACGATCTTCTTGAACCCCGACTTGCTGAGCGAAACGCAGATGTTCTCTATCACGGAGATCACCAGTTCCGGTGTCATCGAAATAACTCCCGGCCAGCGGAAAAGATCATGGCCGGAGAACCCGCACCACACGGCGGGCATAACCAGCACAGGCATTTCACGGGCCGCTGTCTCTCCCAGGGCCCGCGCCGTTTCCTGGGCTATGAAAACGTCCGTGCCCACCGGCAGGTGGGGACCGTGTTCCTCTGTCTGCCCGATCGGCAGCAGGACAATCGCACCGTCCGCGGCCATCTTCTTTAGTTCCGGCCACCGCATGTCTATGTAGAAAACACTGTCCTGTTTGCGGGTACGTTTCATCAGGTCTCCCTATTCGACGTAGATCATCTTCTTTGTCATTCCGCCGTCGACGACGAAATTCTGGCCTGTAACAAATCCGGCCGCCGGTGAAAGAAGGTAGGCCACGATGGCGGCGATGTCATCCGGCTCACCCACCCGTCCTGCCGGATGCTGGAGATGATCCGCGCGTGACAGGACAGCCTGTTTCCGCTCGCTCTTCTTCCGCCAGCCTGTTGTATCGATCCAGCCCGGGCATACGCAGTTTACGCGCACGGCCGGGCCGAGGCTCAGGGCGAGTGAATGAGTGAGGGCCACCAGTCCCCCCTTGGATGCGGCATACGCCTCCGTGTGGGGCTGTGACTGCAGGGCCCGCGTGGAGGAGATGTTGACGATCGCGCCGCGCGTCTTCCGCAGGTGCATAGCCGCATGTTTGGCCATAAGGAACGAACCCGTGAGGTTGACGGCCAGGATATGGTTCCACTGTTCAAGGGGAACATCCTCGAGGCGCGGGGTATAGGGGCCGCCAATCCCGGCATTGTTAACAAGTCCGTCAAGACGGTGGAAGGAACGGATCACCTCGCGTACACACTCACGGACCGACGATTCGTCGGAAACGTCGGCCTGTACAAACCGCAGGTGACCGAGCCTCCGATATTCGCGGCGCGTTTCCTCGCCGGCTTCACAGTCCGGATCGGCCGCCACGACTTTCCACCCTTCCATCAACAATCGCCTGACAATACCCTTGCCTATTCCCTGGGCGCCGCCTGTAACAAGGGCCGTTCTCGTTGCCTTCATGAGTCTCTTCCTGAACCCTGAACCCCGACACCCATCTGCTCAGAATGTGAACTTGTGAACGGTCGTGTGCCGGTACTGCTTGCCGGGAAGCAGGATCACGGACGGGAAACCGGCATGGTGCACTGCGTCGGGGAAATGCTGTGTCTCAAGGCAAAGCGCTCCGTGTTTATCGAATGCTTTCCCCCCGGCTCCCTTGTCACCGGACAGGAAATTGCCGCTGTAGAGCTGGATTCCCGGCTCCGTGGTCTGGACGGACATTGTGCGACCGCTGGCCGGATCCTTCAGGTCGGCGGCCGGCGCGAGCGACGGGCCCTTGCGTTGCAGGACGTAGCAGTGATCATATCCGCCGGGCACTGTCTCGATTCGTTCGCCAATCTTGTGGGGCTTCAGGAAATCAAGCGGAGCGCCAAGCACCAGCTTGACCTCGCCGGTGGGAATCAGCAGCTTGTCGACCGGCAGGTAGCGGTCGGCATGGAGCGTCAGCTCATGGTCAAGGATGGTTCCTGAACCGGCCCCGGCAAGGTTCCAGTACGAATGGTTTGTCAGGTTGACCGGCGTGGCGCGGTCGGTCTGGGCGGTATAATCAAACTTCAGCTCGTCCTGGTCCGTGAGCGAATAGACAACCGTGACCGAAAGCTTGCCCGGATAGCCCTCTTCCCCGTCGGGACTGGTATAGGAGAAACGCACATTCTGGGCGCCCTTGGTCTCGAAGGTCTCGGCATGCCATACGACCTTGTCAAAACCCTTCTTGCCGCCATGCAGGTGCGTGAGGCCTTTTTCGTTGCAGAACAACTTGTGGCTCTTGCCGTCGAGGGTGAATGAGCCGCCGGCAATCCGGTTCGCGAACCGGCCCACGGTACAGCCGAAATAGGATGTGCCTTTGCGATATGCGTCGAGGGTCTCATAGCCAAGGGTCAGTTCCACAGGGGCGCCGCCGTGTGATGGAACGCAGAACGACATCAGCGTTGCCCCGTAGTCGGTAATCCTTGCCGTCACGCCGTTACCGTTGGTCAGTGTGAATGCGTGGACAGGCCTGCCTTCGAGTGTGCCGAGAATATCCTTCTTGATGGGCATAGTGTGTCCTCCAGTGTCGCCTACCATCTTCCCGGTATTCTTGCGCGCCGGGGCTTGTGCGTCAATCCCACACAATGGGTTAGCCTTTGGATGACGCAGACATGCCCCAGTGTGACAAATCGTGCAGACGGCTCACCGGGCCGTTCTCATGCTCTTAGCCGTAACGATGCAGTTCGGAAGGAAATGTAACCGCGGATGAACGCAGAGGGACGCAGATATGGACACTGACAGCAGTCTGCAATTCGGTTCACCTTTCGGTGATCCGAATTGCAGACAGAATCTGTGTCTGGACATCCGCGTGAATCTGCGTTCGTCTGCGGTTCCTCTCATCTTCAATTGCATCGTTCCGGCTTGGCGCCCTTCGGGTCAACCCTTGAGTACCGCCATGGGGCGAAGGCGCGTTACCGGTTCCACCAGGTCGGCCTGTGCAGCCATCACGGCGTCGATATCCTTGTATGCCTGCGGCGCCTCGCTGAGGTCCGGCCTGCCCTTGCGGTCCGTCGGCCATTCGAAGCAGATGCCGCGCATTGCCTGCTTGCACGCATCCTGCGTCAGTTTCCGGTTTGCCTCGTTGCGGCCCATGCGACGGCCCGCCCCGTGTGAACACGAACAGAATGAGTCGGGATTGCCCAACCCGCGGACAATGTAGGAAGGGGTGCCCATCGAACCCGGGATGATACCGCGCTCGCCCTTCCTTGCCGACGTCGCCCCCTTGCGGTGCACCATCACCTCGCGCCCGAAGTGCTCTTCGCGCGCACAGTAGTTATGGTGTATCTGGAACACGTCCAGCAGGGCACCGTCCGTAACACGGGTGAAAATCTCGCCGAACCTATCCATCATGAGGGCGCGGTTGGCCCTGGCGAAATCCAGGGCGAACTGCATCGCGGCGAGATACTCCCGCGCATCGGCGGTATCCAGCCGCAGGAACGCCAGTTCCCTGGTCGGCAGGCTCGTGCCCGTTTTGTCGCACGCCCGGACGGCTTTCTGGTGGTAATACTCGGCTATCTTGAGGCCGAAATTCCTGCTCCCGCTGTGGATCATCAGCCAGGCTGTCGCTTCATCGTCTGACTGGACCTCCATGAAATGGTTTCCCCCGCCGAGGGTGCCCAGCTGTCGCCGGGCCGATTCCAGCTCCGCGCGCACGGGGGCGCACTGGTCCGGCGCCCGGTCCCACCCTTCCCAGCGCTGGGCGCTGCCGTGGTGTTCAAACCCGACCGGTATTCGCTGCTTCAGCTGTACAAGTAGCTCCGTCAGGGTCTTCCTGTCGAGTGCGGCAGCCCCGGCACTGGTCTTTGCCGCTATCACGCCACAGCCGATATCCACCCCGACCGCGTTCGGGATGACTGCGTCAACGCATGCCGCCACCCCGCCGATTGGCATGCCGAAACCGACATGGCAGTCGGGCATCAGTGCCATGTGATGGAATGTGACTTCAACATTGGCGACGTCGCAGGCCTGCCTCATGGCCGACTCATCCGCGTCGCCGCACCATGACAGGATCGGGATCCGCGCATCCGTAAGGGTTCTGAACATAAATCTCCGGTGGAGCGTGGCCCCGCCCGGCAAGAATTGCGTTGAGCGGGGTTATTGTTCGTAATACAGTATCGGCCTCGCATGCAAAAGTCATTGAAATACAGGGAATTGATAACGGATGTCAGGCGCGTGGTTGTGAAGATCGGCAGCCGTGTTCTCGTACAGAAGACCGGCAGGCCGGACCTGCGGCGCATGCTCGCCCTTGCGGCCGACATTGCGCGAATCCGCCGGTCCGGGCGGGACGTTGTGGTTGTGACTTCCGGCGCCATCGGCACCGGGATGGAAGCACTCGGGATGAAGGAGCGGCCGAAGCTCCTGCCGGAGCTCCAGATGGCTGCCGCCGTGGGGCAGTGCCGCCTGATGTCTCGTTACGACGACCTTTTCTCCCGTCTTGGGCTCAAGGTGGCGCAAATTCTCCTCACACACGATGATTTCCACCACAAGATACGCCTCACGAACGCGCGGCGGACGATGGAAACCCTTATGCGCCATGAGGTTATCCCGATCATCAACGAGAACGACGCGGTGGCCGACGAGGAGATCAAGGCCGACCTCGCCCTAGGGGACAACGACTTGCTGGCATCACTGGTGGTAAAGATGATCCGCGCGGACATGCTTATCCTCCTCACGACAGTTGACGGGTTAAGGGAATCCTTCGGCAAGGGCCAGTCCCGGCGGATCCGTTATGTCGAAACGATCACACCCAAAACGCTCGCCCTGGTCACTGGCGGCGCATCCGCCCTGTCCAAGGGCGGGATGACGACCAAGCTGAACGCGGCGCACAGTGTTGCCCAGGCTGGCTGCATATCGGTTATTGCCGACGGGCGGCAGGCCGGTGTTCTGACCAGCATTATGAACGGCGAAGATACGGGGACCCTGGTTCTCGCGTCCGGCGTTTAGGTAGTGACCTCCTGCAGTTGCCATGAGCCTTCACGATGACATGTTATTGATGGGCGACCGGGCCGTGGCCGCGTCGCGTGAGCTGATGCTCCTTTCCTCGCGTCGCAAGAATTCGATCCTCGAGGCGATGGCGGCGGAGCTGGATCAGCGGCGGAAGACGATCCTGGAAGCCAATGCGCGGGACATGGATGCCGGAACCAATGCCGGCCTTACCGCGGCACTCCTGGACAGGCTGCGCCTTGATGATACCCGGCTCAACTCGATGATCAAGGGGGTGCAGTCCATATCCGGCCTGAAAGACCCGATAGGGGCGCGGCTCAGCCGGTGGATCCGTCCGAACGGGCTTGTCATCGTGAAGAGGCGGGTGCCGATAGGCGTCATTGCCATCATTTACGAATCGAGGCCGAACGTCACCGCGGACACTGCGAGCCTCTGCATCAAGACCTCCAACGCGGTGATCCTGAGGGGTGGACGCGAGGCCCTGTACTCGAACGTCGCCATATCGGACGCCATGATCACAGGCGGACGCCGCAAGGGCCTGCCGGAACATGCCATCCAGTTTGTGAACTCGGCCGACCGGGAAGCCGTCAAAGAACTTGTGCAGCTTGATGGCCGGGTTGATCTGTGCATCCCCCGCGGCGGCGAGTCGCTGATCAAGACGATCGTCGAACACGCCCGGATACCGGTGATCAAACACTACAAGGGCGTCTGCCATGTGTATGTCGATGCCGCCGCGAACCAGGACATGGCTATGGCTATCGTGGAAAACGCAAAGTGCCAGCGTCCGGGCGTGTGCAATGCCATGGAAACGCTGCTGGTGCATGAGGCAGTTGCGCCGACGTTTCTCCCGCGTCTCGCGGCCCGGCTGACGGAACTGAAGGTTGAGATGCGTGGCGATGAGGCGTCGCGAAAGCTTGTACCGGCCATGAAAGAGGCGACCGAGGCCGACTGGCGCGAGGAGTACCTCGACCTTATCCTTTCGGTACGGATAGTCCCTTCGGCGCAAGCCGCCATCGACCACATAAACACTTACGGCACAAAGCATTCCGACTCGATTGTGACGGAAGACACGGCGACGGCCGAGTTGTTCACCCAGCGCGTGGATTCCGCTGTCGTGTATGTGAATGCGTCGACACGGTTCACGGATGGCGGGGAATTCGGCATGGGCGCGGAAATGGGCATCAGCACCGACAAACTGCATGCCCGTGGACCGATGGGGCTGGAAGAGTTGACGAGCTACAAGTACGAAGTGCAGGGCACCGGCCAGGTCCGCATGTGAACTTCTCCGCCCGTGAGGGCGGGACAAATCACTTGTCCATCGCCTCTTTGTCCTCTACCCGGGGAGCAGGAGGCGGCTTGGGCGTTTCCACCCTAGTCTCGGCGGCGCCTGGCATCTTCGGAGCAGGAGGAGGCTGGACCTCGGTGGTCGCCTCGATCTCTTCTTCAGCACCCATTGCGGGAGCGGCCTTGGAGTCTTTTGCGCCGGGCTTGCCATAGCGGCCATAGCGACGGCGATCCTCGTTCAAGTCCACGATCTGCAGCTTGTGGCGGCCGGCAAGCCAGCGCCACTCGTTTGACTGGAACTCCAGCGACTCGTTCAATGTGTTGGCAATGGGCACAATGTTCAGGCTGTTTATGCGCTTCATCTCGCAGAACGAAGTCCCGCTGACAAGCGCGGGCGGAACATCGGAATCTGCGCCTATCACAAATGCCTCGACCGGCTGCACGGCGAACAGGCCACCACCCGAGTAGGTATCAAGATCCGTCTTGATCCAGTCATTCGCGGTCCTGTCCCACACGTACAACTGGAGCGAGCCGTCCTTGGACTTCTCGAACGAAACAATGTATGTCTCGCGCAGGCTGGCGACGTCGTTGGCGAACTGGACCATCGTGTACCTGGCCGGGATGACCATGAGGATCGGGCCGCCCTCTTCTGCTGCTGCGGCTGGAATGGCGCCGGCAAACAGGCTGAGAACACCAAGGAACAGAACAAGTACTTTGCGGTATGCGTGCATTTTCGATACTCCCGTCTTCAACATAAAGTCAGTATTCAAGCGCTTTTGACACGTAAAATTATAGTGGTACGGGGGGGAAAGGATGTCAATTTATTTCCCCAGCACCTTGCGGAACTCCTCTGTCAGCATGGGGACAATCTTCAACGCGTCGCCGACCACCCCGTAGGTAGCCACTTTGAAGATTGGGGCCTTGGGATCCTTGTTGATGGCCACGATGACTTCCGAAGACGACATACCCACCAGGTGCTGTATCTGGCCGCTGATTCCGCACGCAAAGTATATCTTCGGGCAGACCGTCTTGCCGGTCTGGCCAACCTGGTGCGAATAGGGCATCCAGTTCGCATCGACCGCCGCGCGTGACGAGCCTACCGCGGCGCCAAGAACACCCGCGAGGTCGCGGAGCAGCTGGAAGTTCTCGGGCTTCTGCAGGCCGCGGCCGCCGGAGACGATGATATTCGCCTCGGCCAGGTTCACAACGTTGCCGGTCTCTTCCACAAAATTGATCCGCTTCGCCCGCGATTTCAGGAGCGCATCGGCCACGGCTTCCACGAGGATCTTGCCCTGGCGCGCCGGGTCACGTTGCGCTTCCTTCATGACCTTGTGGCGGACGGTGGCCATCTGCGGGCGATGGTTCGGCGTTATGATCGTGGCCATGATGTTGCCGCCAAAAGCCGGGCGGGTCTGCAGGAGGTTGCCGGTTGCCGGATCGATCGCGAGCCCGGTGCAATCGGCGGTGAGGCCGGCCTTCACCGAAACTGCGACGCGGGAGATGAGGCTGCGGCCGATGGTCGACGCGCCGCAGAGGAAGACATTGGGCTTGTGCCGCTTCACGAGGTCTATCAGGACCGCCGCGTAGGCCTCGTCCTGAAAATAGGCCAGTTCGGGGCGGTCAGCCACGTAGACTTTATCAGCGCCGCGCGCGACAAGCTCGGACGTCTGTTCCTTTATGCCCGACCCGAGAATGACCGCGCACAGGTTCATTCTGAGCTGGTCGGCCAGCTTGCGGCCTTCGCCGAGCAGTTCGTAAGTGATGGACTGGATCCTGCCGTCAACCTGTTCCGCGAATACCCACACATCCTTGTAACCGCTCAGGTCGGTGGAGGCCTGGACGGCCTTCTTGAGTTCTATGGCTTCGAACCTGCAGGCCTCAACGCAGGCGCCGCAGAGGGTACACTTTGCCAGGTCGATGCGGGCCAGCTTGTTCTCCACGACTATCGCACCGAAAGGGCACGCCTTGACACAGAGCTTGCAGCCCACGCACCTGCTTTCGAGCACTTTTATGCTGGATTCAGAAGACATGCCTGGTTCCTCAAGATGCCGAGCCGAGTACGATGTCGCGGAGTTCCTGGACGAGCTGGGGGACGATCTCGGAGGGCTCGCCCTTCAGCACCTTGCCGCCCTGCCGGGGCTGAGGCGTGAATATCTTGACCACCTTCGTCGGCGAACCGTTGAGTCCGATCTTCTCGGATTCAGCTCCCAGGTCCTGTGCCGTCCACTTGACTATTTCCGCTTTCTTGGCGGCCATTTTGCCTTTCAGTGAAGGCAGGCGCGGCTCATTGATTTCCTTCACCACGGTCAGCAGGCAGGGAAGCTGGATATCTATCACCTCGAAGCCGGACTCGAGCAGCCGTTCGGCCACCAGGTGTTTGTCATCAATGGTCTCTATCTTACGGACGTAG
>Ga0172371_10001553_pt1 | contig 36602 bp, 26 predicted proteins | sample Lak12m_FD_114543 | JGI IMG/M metagenome (GOLD analysis project Ga0172371, IMG submission 114543) | Freshwater microbial communities from Kabuno Bay, South-Kivu, Congo - kab_022012_12m | ecosystem: Environmental > Aquatic > Freshwater > Lake | place: Democratic Republic of the Congo: South-Kivu... | reverse complement strand
TCTCGGGTGAGCGGCTCAGCAAGTTGGCATGGAGTTCGAGTAACAGTTGCTCGCCGAACTCCATTTTCTCGTAATTGCAGAGCACCAACTCGAGCGTCTCGGCATAATCGGTGCGCGCCGCCGACGGGAATCCTCGTGGTATCAGGTATGCGTTCGGCCGGTTTTCCTCGAGCCCGAAAACCCCGACCCGAGCGAGCGCTGCGAGCGAATCCTTGGATAACTGCCTCGCGCTCTCGGCGACGGTGACCGACACCGGCATCTCGCGGCTCCACCAGCCCTTCAACTCGTCGATCGCGCCGAACCTTACGCTCAGCGCGTGGACGGAAGCGGACGAAAGCTGCAGCAGCCTCGTGTCGAGCCGATGTTCCATCCTCTTTGGCTACCTCCCCATGGTCAGCACACGCCCATTTATGCCCACTTACCAGAGAATATTCCATCTTCGTGCCACTATACGCCCGATTACACCCACTCCGACCGGAATATTTTGACTTGAGCGCGCTCTCTCGCGAACGAGGGTCTGCATCGTTCGAATTCCGTAGGCCCGGCGCGGTAGAGCGACGGCGGCAGGAGGAAGGGGGCCGGAAGCGAAGGAAACGACCGCTGGCGAGAACACGAAAGACACACACCAAGAGACCCGCAGCCAGCGACCGCTGCTGCGGCAAGACCGGGAGCTAGGAGACAGACAAGCAATGGCACTCAGCGAGCACCTTCAAACGATTTACCAAGAGATCATGGCGCGCAATCCGGGCGAGGTGGAGTTTCACCAGGCCGTCCACGAAGTGCTGGACTCGCTCGGCCCGGTACTGGTCAAGTACCCGGAGTTCAGCGAACACAAGATCATCACGCGGATAAGCGAACCCGAGCGCCAGTTGATCTTCAGGGTTCCGTGGCAGAACGACCACAACCAGGTCGAGATCAACCGCGGCTTCCGCGTCCAGTTCAACAGCGCGCTGGGGCCCTACAAGGGCGGCTTGCGCTTCCACCCTTCGGTCTACCTGGGCATCATCAAGTTCCTGGGCTTCGAACAGATCTTCAAGAACTCGCTGACCGGCCTGCCGATCGGCGGCGCCAAGGGCGGCTCGGATTTCGATCCCAAGGGCAAGTCCGACAGCGAGATCATGCGCTTCTGCCAGAGCTTCATGAGCGAGCTGTGGCGCATCATCGGCGAGTACACCGACGTGCCGGCCGGTGACATCGGCGTCGGCGGCAGAGAGATCGGTTTTCTGTTCGGACAGTACAAGCGTCTGACCAGCAAGTTCGAGGCCGGAGTCATCACCGGCAAGGGCCTCCACTACGGCGGTAGCCTGGTGCGAACCGAAGCGACTGGTTACGGGTGCGTGTACTTCGTCAACGAGATGCTCAAGAGCCGCAACCTGAACTTCGACGGCAAGAAAGTCATCGTGTCCGGATCGGGCAACGTGGCGATCTACACCCACGAAAAAGTCACGGAATTCGGCGGCAAGGTGATCGCGATGAGCGACTCCAACGGCGTGATCTACGACGAGAAGGGCATCAACCTCGAGACCATCAAGCAGTTCAAGGAAGTGGAGCGGCGCCGCATCAAGGACTACTGCGATCACCACAAGAGCGCGCGCTACACGCCCAACGGACGCATCTGGGACATCCCCTGCGACGTGGCGTTCCCGTCGGCCACGCAGAACGAGATCACCGGCCGCGACGCCAAGACTCTGGTCGAGAACGGCTGCATCGCGGTCGGCGAGGGCGCGAATATGCCGACCACGCCCGAAGGCGCCGAGATCTTCCTGAACGCCGGGGTTCTGTACGGGCCGGGCAAGGCCGCCAACGCCGGCGGCGTCGCCACTTCCGCGCTGGAAATGCAGCAGAACGCCTGCCGTGACACGTGGACGTTCGAGGACACCGACAAGAAGTTGCAGGACATCATGAGGAACATCTTCGTGGCCTGCTCCGAGGCCGCCGAGGAGTTCGGATCGCCGGGCAACCTGGTCAAGGGAGCCAACATTGCCGGCTTCATCAAAGTCGCACGCGCGATGCTCGCTCAGGGCCTGATCTAGCAGGCTCCGACACTGGATTCCGCACTGCCTCTCGGGCCGGCCCCGAGGGGCAGCGCGGCGCCTTCCTCACGAAGCCGGCGAAAAACGAGCGTCTGCGAAGAAAGATCTACTTGGAATGAATCCTCCGACAGGCGTATCGTCTGCAGTGTGTGCGACGACACTCCGACCGTCCCTAATCGGCTCGCGCCGTGATCGGGCCGGTCGAGCATCAAGCAGCACAGGAGGAAGGATCATGAAGTACGGCGTAGCACTGGCGGCAGGGATCTTCGCGTTGGGCTTGGTTGCATCGACGGCCCAGGCCGGAGGCGGCCACGGATCACACGGCGGCGGCTCATACGAACACGGCTCTCACGGCGGCGGCTCATACGGGCACGGACCCCACGGCGGCGGCTACTACGGCCACGGTTCCTACTACGGGCACGGCCACAACGATGGGTGGGCGATCGCGGCCGGCGTCACCGGCGCCCTGTTCGGAGTGGCGGCCATCGCCGACGCGCTGTCGGGACCGTATTACGCGGCGCCGCCGGTGGTCTACCAGGCACCGCCGCCGGTCTACTACTACCCGCCGACGCCGCGCGTTTACTACTCGCGGCCGCCGGTCTACTACCGGAGCCCGCGGGTGTTCTACGGCCGGCCGCCATTCTGAGGCTGGCCCGGACCCTGCGCGTAGCTGACTGCGGATTGCGCCCGCAACCCCCACCGGAACCAGCATGGTTGTCCGGCCGGGGTTGCGGGCGTTTTTTTTGCCCGCATTGTAAGCGGCCGCCCGCTGCACTTTCCCCAATATTCCGGGCTGGATCCGCCGCCGTCAATGGAACAGCATATGTGCGTCCTGGCCTGCAGAAGCCACACCCCGGGAACCTTCTTGAAACTGCATCCGCACCACGGCCTCTCGACATACGCGCGGCAATCTTGTTCTGTGCCCTGGATGTACCGTGCAGGCGAACCGCCCGGCCCACTACGGCGAGCGACTTGCGTCGCAGTCGGGCACGACGGCCTGCGCCGCGGCGTCGCTTGCTTGCTCGCGCTGTGCTCCACGGCCTGTTCGACTTTCCTGGCGTGGAGGGCACCCGCCGAAGTACGCGCGCCCGACACTGCCGTCGCCTCGGCCCTCGGCGATGCCTATCAAAGCCCGGCGCCGGCATTCGACCCGTGGGCCATTCCGGTGCCACCGGAGCCCGGCAACCTGCGCCCTTGCTGTGCTTTCGGCGCCGACCTGCGCCTTGCGGTCGGCGTGGTTCCGGTCCCCGGATTCACCCTCAGCAACATCCGCGGGCCCGAAGAACTGGGGCCCCACAAGTACAACGTCGGCGTGCTCGGCATCTCCTCGAGCGACACCCCCGGAGCGATCGGGCGCGAAAACAACGGCCTCGTCTACACCTGCCGCGGCGGTTTTCTCGACACCGCGCACATCCGCGACTGGGCGGACATGACCGTCTACCTCACCGCCGAAATCGCACGCAACATGGATGCCGGCGCGACCATAGAGTTGAAGGACCAGGGCGGCAAGCGCCACATCGTGCTGCACGCCATCGACAAGGACCGCATATCGAACGACGGCCGTCACCCGATCGCGATCGCACTTGCACAGTGGCTGGCGTTCCAACTCTCGGTCTGGCACGAGATCGCCACCTGGTACGGCTACTCGTCGGTCGCCGCCTGGCCGGAGAAGATCTCGGCGTTCTCGCCCGAAGACATCTACTCCAATCTGGTCGGAATCAAGCTCGCCGGCGGCATCGGTCTGCTGAGCGCGACTTCCGACGAACGCAGCTACAACGAAGCGATGGATGCCTGGATAAACATGGCCCTGAAGCGGCTGCGCGCGGTCCCTCGCCAATCGGCGCTGCAAGCGATCCGATCGGTGGCCGGGATCTGGTGGGATCCGTCAAGACGTATTCCGGAGTGGACGCTCACGATGCGGCGCAATCTGGACATCGGCCCGCTGCTCGAGCCCTGGGTAGTCTCGATGGCGCACACGCCTGCCGCTACCGAATACCGGGGCTGCGCAGACGCGGATCCCAGGCTCGCACTCAACATACCCGAGAGCTTCGAGGGCGTACCATTGGCGGGCGACGCGGTCGTGCAGATCGAAGTCAGCGACGAATTGGCTGAACACCGGTTCGCGTTCCCGCGCAAGAACGACCGCACCGTCACTCAAGCCGACTTCCCGTCGATCATCGAAAACATTCGGCGCGAGAACCAAGCTGTGTTCGGAAAAGGCGCGGATCAACCCAGAAAGTAGCGCCCAATCACCGGCGTTTCTGCGCAAGCGCCGCTCAGCGCGAGCGGGACTTGGTGTAGCTCCGTTTCCCACCGGCCGCTTTCTCGAACGTGCGCGAGCGCCGGATGCAAAGATCCGGATCGCGCGAGTCGGGGCGGCTGACGCGCGCCTCGAACTCCTCGCTCGCGTAATCGGCCACCTCGAAGCTGGTGATGTGGGTATCGACGTCGATGGAGCCGATCATGCTGCTCGCAATGTCTCCGCGACGGCAGATTACGGCGAGCAACCGTTGCGGGTTGGCGCCGTTGCGATGCCCCCAGTTGATTTCGAAACGCGTGGCGCCACAACCGCGCGGATCGAAGTCGCGAGCGGGCTCGGCACCGCCCTCGCCTCGCCTTCCATAGCGGGCATCTTCTCGGATCGAACGCACGCGCGGGCGCGCGATTGCATGCTCACGGCGCGTCTCGCCACGGACTTCGGGGCGTCTCGCCGACTCGGCCGGCGGCGTCTTCACTTCGCGCGGCACTGTACGTTGCGGCGCCCGGCACTGCTCGATCAGAGTTGCGACCAACTGCGCCGCGTCGCGTTTTTCGATCAGCGCTCGCGCGTACTCGAGCTGAGCTTCGGTTGACTCGGGCGCTGAGTCCAGTGCCTTCTCCAGACGCCGGCGTTCGCGCTTGGCCAGCGCCTTGGCGACTGCGGCCGCAGTGGGGACCTCACGCCACTGAATCTTGACCTTGGCACCCGACAGCAACCACTCGATCTTGCGTTGCCGGTGCGCCGGCGCGAGCAGCACGCTGCGCCCTTTGAGTCCGGCGCGGCCGGTGCGACCGCTTCGGTGCGTGTAGGTTTCCGAATCGATCGGCGGCGCCGTGTGAACGACGGTACCGACCTCGGGAATGTCCAGACCGCGAGCGGCCACGTCGGTGGCGACCAGCACGTCGGCCGCGCCGGCACGAAACGCAGCGAGCGTGCGCGTGCGCTGTGCCTGCTCCAGTTCTCCGCTGAGCGGCAAAGCCGAAAAACCGTCGCTCGACAGTTGGTCGGCGAGCTGCGTCGCTTCGACGCGAGTATTGACGAACACCAGCGTGCGCTGGCCTTCCGCGAGCAGCAGGATGTTCACCAGCGCTGCGTAGCGATCGTCCTGGCGCAGCAGGTGACCGACGTGTTCGATGTCGATGTTGGCGACGCCGAGCCGCGTCCCCTGCACCTGCAAAGGCTGGGACTGATACTGACGCGCAAGCGCGCGGATCTCGGCAGGGAACGTCGCCGAGACCAGATGCGTGCGGCGCTCGGCGGGTGTGGCCTCGAGTATCGCGTCGAGTTCTTCACGAAACCCCATGTCGAGCATGCGGTCGGCTTCGTCGAGCACCAACTGACTGACGAGCCCGCAGTCGAGCGCGCCGCTGCGGATGTGATCGAGCAGGCGGCCGGGTGTCCCGACGATCACCGGCGGCCTGGCGCTCAGGCGGCGGCGTTCCTGGCCGACGCTGGTCCCTCCGGTGACGCACTCGACGGCGACCCCGGGAACCGCCGCGTACAGCCACTCGAGTTCGGTCTTGACCTGAACGGCCAGTTCACGCGTCGGAACAATGATCAGCGCGACCGGGCCCGCCGCCAGAACCCGCGACGGTTTCGCGCTGCGCGCACCGAGTTCGAGAAGCCGCGGCGCCATCACGAAGCCGAGAGCCAGCGTCTTTCCCGAGCCGGTCTGCGACGAAATCTGCAGGTCGCGGTCTTGCGCGGTGACATCGAGCGCCGCCTGCTGCACCGTGGTCAGTGCCGTAAAGCCGCGGCCGATCAGCGCAGCGCGCAGCGGCTCCGCCAGCCCTTCGAATGCACGCGCCTGACCGGCCTCGGCTTCATTGGCTTCGGAGAACCGTATCTCAGGTTCGTCCAACACGGTAGCGGCGACTGCCAGATTACGATTTTGCATGGGTGTTCGGGGCCTCGCGCTCAATAGGCAAGCGCTGGGGAGGGCAAAGACCGCGCACACTAGACCACGCGCGGCGCCAGCGCAACGCGGCGCGTCACCATTGGTCACCGCAGCGCGGCCTTTCTCGACCCGCGCGCGGCGTCATCCACCAAATCTCGGCACCTCCGGCCACGCTCCCTGCGCGCCTCGCGCCCGCTTGCCTCAGTCAAACGCACGTTCTAATTCTTTCAAACGGACGTTTGACTTCGATGCCGCGCCGCCGCCCCTCCCGATCCGCACCGACAGCAGCCGTGGCGCGCGGACGCACTCGCACGGCACCTGCGCCGCGCGGCACCGCGGCGGTCAGCCCGACCGCCGCCGCGACCCGCCGCCGGCTGCTCGAAGCCGCCGGTGCGGTCTTCGCCGAGCACGGCTACCGCGGCGGTGCGGTGCGCGAGATCTGCAGCCGTGCGCGCGCCAACGTCTCGGCGGTGGCCTACCACTTCGGATCCAAGGCCGCGCTCTACCAGGCGGTGCTGCGCAGCACCCAGGACTACGCGACCGGGCGCTACCCGATCGCCGGCCTGGCCGAACACGCCAAGACCGACGCCGAGGCAGCGTTGCACCGTTTCGTGCTGACCTTCCTGCGCCGCCTGCTCGATCGCGGACGCCCGGCCTGGCACGGGCGCCTGATGACGCGTGAACTGGCCGACCCGAGCCCCGCTTTCGGAATCATCGTCGACGAAGTGGCGGGACCGATGTTCGCAGAGTTGTCGGCGATCGTCTCGCAGATCACCGCGCAACCGTTCGACAGTCACTACACGCAACTGTGTGTGGCCGGAATCATGGGGCAGTGCACGGTGCACCGCAACGCACGCGCGTTGCTCGCGGCGATGACGCCGCTTGCCAACCTCGACGTCGATTCGCTGGCGCGTCACATCACGGTCTTCTCGTTGGCGGGCCTGCGCGCGGGCCCATCGACCGGCGTCGATAGCGGCGGCGGCGACACGAGTGACGAGGCTACGCAAAGCGCACGAACCCAGCCGCGCAAACCGGCTGCGAGGAGCAGAACGTGAGCGCTGACATGCTTTCGAAACGCGTGCGCGGCCGAGTGCCGATCGCCGCTGCGCTGGCGCTGGGAATCCTCGCTGCCGCGCTCGGTCTTCGCTACTGGCTGGTGTGGCGGGCGTGGGTCTCCACCGACGATGCCTTCATCGAGGCGCGCGTGGTGCAGATCAGCCCGTCGATTGCGGGCCGCGTCGCGGTAGTCCACGTCTCCGAGAACCAGTTGGTCGATTCCGGCGCCGCTCTGCTCGACATCGATCCACGCGATGCCGAGGCAACTCGTGCGCAGGCCGGCGCTACGCTGCGGCTGGCCGAAGCCGAAATCGACGCCGCGCGCGCGACGTTGCAAGCGGCACGCACCACCACCGCCGCGGGCGTGGACGAGGCCAGTGCCGGTCTCGATTCGGCACGTGCCAAGGTCACCGAAGCCGAGGCCCAACAGAGCGCCGCGGCGAGCGAAGCCGAGCAGGCGGCCTCGGACCTGGCCCGCTATCGACGTCTGAACGATCGCGCGATTTCCGAGCAGCAACGCGAGGCCGCCGAATCGAAAGTGCGAACCGCGCAAGCGCGTCTCGAAGCCGCCCGCAAGAACGTAGCAGCGGCACGTGCCGCGATCAGCGCAGCCGTGGGGCGTTTGGCCGCGGCCCAAGCCGCGCCCCACCAACTCGCCGTGCGCGAGGCCGACGTCGCGCGCGCCGAGGCAGCCGCTGCGCGCGCACGCGCCGCCATCGACGCCGCCACGCTCGAATTGTCCTACACTCACATCGTCGCGCCCGAGAGCGGCCGCGTCACCCGCAAGAACGTGCAACCTGGCAACTACGTGCAGAAGGGACAGATCCTGATGGCACTGCTACCGCCGGAGCGTTGGGTCGTGGCCAACTTCAAGGAGACGCAGATCGACGGCATGTTGCCCGGAGCTCTCGCCGAAGTACGAATCGACGCGTATCCGGACGCGATCTTCCGCGCCCGCGTCGACAGCATGCAAGCCGGTTCGGGCGCGCGCTTCAGCCTGTTGCCGCCCGAGAACGCCACCGGCAACTACGTCAAAGTCGTTCAACGCGTGCCGGTCAAGATCGTCTTCGACGAGCAGCCCGACGCTTCGCGCTACCTGCTCGGAGCCGGCATGTCGGTGGTACCGGCGGTGAAAGTGCGGTGAGTGCGGCCGCGACCGCAGGCGCCGGTGGAGACGGCCGCGGCGCGGCAATCGAGGGCGACGGAGCGCTCGCCGAGCACCACGAACACTACCACGCGCCCTTCAATCCGTGGCTGATCGCGATCGTCGCCACTCTGGCCACGTTCATGGAAGTGCTCGACACGAGCATCGCCAACGTCGCACTGCCGCACATCGCCGGTAACCTCGGCGCGGGAGTCGAAGACAGCACCTGGATCCTTACCTCCTATCTGGTGTCCAACGCCATCGTGCTGCCGATCAGCGGCTGGATGGCGAGCCTGTTCGGCAGACGCAACTTCTACCTCGGCTGCGTGGCGTTGTTCACCACCAGCTCGCTGCTGTGCGGACTGGCACCCAACCTCTCGGTACTGGTGTTGTGCCGGCTACTGCAAGGTCTCGGCGGCGGCGGCCTGCAACCATCGACGCAGGCCATCATGGTCGACACTTTCCCGCTCGCCAAGCGTGGCATGGGCATGGCGGTCTACGGGATGACGGTGGTGGCGGCGCCGGTTATCGGCCCCACGCTCGGCGGCTGGATCACCGACAACGCGAGTTGGCGCTGGGTGTTCTTCATCAACGTCCCGATCGGTGTGCTCTCGCTGCTGCTGTCGTCGCGCTTCATCACCGACCCGCCCTTCCTGCCGCGGCGCCGCGGCGCCGAACGCGGTTCGATCGACTGGCTGGGCCTCGGCGGTCTCGCGTTGGCGATCGGAGCACTGCAGATGATCCTCGACCTCGGTGAACGCTACGACTGGAGCTCTTCGAGCTTCATATGCACGCTGGCAATGCTTTCGGTTACCGCTTTCGTTTTTACTCTCTGGTGGGAGCTTCACCACGAGAACCCGGTGGTCGATCTCAGACTGCTGGGTGAGCGTAACTTCGGCCTGTCGGTCCTGACCACGTTGCTGTTCGGCTTCGTGCTCTACGGCAGCACGGTGCTGATTCCACTGTTCACCCAAACACTGATGGGCTACACCGCGATGCTCAGCGGGATGGCGGTGTCGCCGAGCGGCCTCGTCATCATGTTTTTCATGCCGATCGTCGGCTTGCTGGTAGCACGCCTGGACTCGCGCAAGATGATCATTTTCGGCGCCGTCGTGGTCTCGCTCGCACTGTTCCGGATGGGACACTTCAGCCTCGACGTTTCGTTCGGCGACATCGTGACCGCGCGCATGCTCCAAGGCCTCGGCATGGCTTTCATCTTCGTGCCGCTGAGCACGGTGTCGTACGCCTTCATCCGTACCGCCGACCGCGGCGCGGCCTCGAGCCTGATCAGTCTGGCGCGCAACATCGGCGCCAGCGTCGGGATCGCGTCAATGGCGACGATGATCGCGCGCCAGTCGCAGATTCACCAAGGACTGCTGGTTGCGCACGCGACTCCCCACGACCCGGCCTACGTCGCATGGACCGCGCAACTCACGGCGGCCTTGGCGGCCCACACATCTGACCTCGCACTGGCGGCCGCACAGGCCCAGGCGGCAATCTACCGGATGCTCGAGGCCCAGGCGCGCACGCTGGCTTTCGTCGACGTGTTTCGAATGATGTCGGTCGCCTTCCTGATCGTCGTCCCGATGATGATGTTGATCCGCAAACCGCCCACCACGGCGGCTGCAGCAGAGGCGATGCTCGAATGAAGTACGCCGGTGCAAGTGTCGGTACCGCGACGCGAACCCTGGCGTTGCTGTGCGCGGTGGTGTCGCAGCAAGGCTGCGCGGTGGGACCGGACTACCGGCGGCCGCACGTCGATTCGCCGGCGGCGTGGACGCAGGGCTCGGACTCGGCCTTGCAGCTTCCGAGCAGCGCCTCCGCGCAGCCGGCTGCGCAGCCTGCACAGGACTGGTGGATCGGTTTCGGCGACGACCAACTCGCGGCTCTGGTCGCACGCGCCGTCGAGGCCACTCCGAAGGCGCGCCAGGCCGCTGCTCGCGTTCGCGAAGCGCGGGCGCTGCGCGCGCTTGCCGCCGGAGGCCTGTGGCCCAAACTGGACACGACGGCTTCGTACTCGAACTCGCGCATCAGCGAGAATGGGTTTCTCCAAGGCCTCGGCACCGGCAGCAACGTCGGCGGTGACACGCCCCCGGGCGCCGTCTTTCCGGGTCAGGCCCTGGACCTGTTCCAGACCGGCTTCGACGCGCAGTGGGAGATCGACCTGTTCGGCCACGTGCGCCGTTCGGTCGAGGCGGCGAGCGCCGAACTGGCAGCGGCCGAGGCCGGTTACAACGACGCAATGGTGAGCCTGGCCGCCGAGACCGCACGCGAGGTGATCGGACTGCGCACCCTCGACGCGCGAATCGCGATCGCCGTGCGCAACATCGCGGCGCAGTCCGACACACTGGGCGTGATCCGGCAGCGCTACGCGGCCGGCGTGTCGAGCGAACTCGACGTCGCGCGTGCCGAAGCGCACCTGTCCGCCACCGAGGCCGAAGTACCGACGCTGCGCAGCCGCCGTAGCGGTGCGCTACGGCGGCTCGAAGTGCTGGTGGCGGCCGACACCGGCTCTCTCGACCAACAGCTGAGCGCAGCCCACGGCGTGCCGACCGCCCCGCGTTTCATCGACGCCGGCCTGCCTTCGCAGTTGCTGCTGCGCCGGCCCGACGTCGCCCGCGCCGAGCGCGAACTGGCCGCCGCCACCGCCCGCATCGGTGTGGCACGCGCCGAGTTGCTGCCGCGTTTCTCGCTCAGCGGCAGCTTCGGTTTCCAGAGCCAACAGACGGGCAACCTGTTCAGCTCCGACAGCCGCTTCTGGCTGATCGGTCCCGGGATGCGCTGGCCGATCTTCGACGCCGGGCGGCTGCTGGCCAACGTCGAGGTGCAGAACGCACGCACCGAGCAGGCCGCGGCGCACTACGAAGACACGGTCCGCCGCGCACTGGCCGACGTCGAGACCGTACTGTCGGCGCTGGCGGGCGAGCAGATAAGGGAACGAGCGCTGACACGCGCAGCCGAGGCCGAAAGCCGCGGTACGCAGCTGGCGCGAGAGTTGTTTGCCGGCGGCGTGGTCGAGTTCCTGCAAGTGCTCGATGCCGAGCGCGCGCTCTACCGGGCGGAGGACGAACTGGCTTCGAGCCGCGGAGCCGCTGCCGAGGACGCGGTGGCGCTCTACAAGGCTCTGGCCGGAGGTTGGCCAGCGCCAGACACATCATCTCCGTAACCTCCGGTGCGGGTTCCCGCGGCCAACGCGCAGCGCGGCATTGCGGGATGAAGGACCGCGTGTTAATGGCCCGCAACTTGGCCAGTCCTCTTTTCGCCCGTAAGTCCGTCGAACTGCTCCACGCCGAGTTGGAAGCGCACGACCGCCTGCACCGAGTGCTCGGGCCGGTGGCGCTGACCGCGCTAGGAGTCGGTGCGATCATCGGCGCCGGCATCTTCGTGCTGACCGGTCTGGCTGCCCGCGACTACGCCGGCCCATCGCTGATGCTCTCGTTCGTGTTGTCGGGGCTCGGCTGCGCGCTGGCCGGCCTGTGCTACGCGGAATTCGCCGCGATGATCCCGGTGGCCGGCAGTGCCTACACCTACGCGTACGCCACGCTCGGCGAACTGCTGGCCTGGATCATAGGCTGGGACCTGGTGCTGGAGTACGCGGTTGCGTCGTGCGCGGTGGCGCACGGCTGGTCGCACTACTTCCAGTCTTTTCTGGCGCTGTTCGACATCCGCATCCCGGGGGCGCTGGCGATCGACGCGTTCAGTGCCTCACCGCAGGTACTCGCCGACGCCTGGCACATAGGCGGCGTTCCGATCGTGTTCGACCTGCCCGCGGCGGCCATCGTCGTGTTGCTGACGATGGTGCTGGTGATCGGGATCCGCGAGAGTTCGCTGCTGAACGTGTTGATCGTCGGGCTCAAGCTCGGCGTCGTGCTGTTCGTGATCTTCGCCGGCATCCCGCACATCGACCCTGCCAACTGGCACCCGTTCTTCCCCCAGGGCTGGGGAGGCACCTTGCGCGGCGCCGGCTACGTGTTCTTCGCCTACATCGGCTTCGACTCGATCAGCACTCACGCAGAGGAGGCACGCCACCCGGAACGCGACGTGCCGCTGGCACTGCTGACTTCGCTCGGGCTCTGCACGCTGCTCTACATCGCCGTCGCCGCCGTGCTGACCGGCATGGTGCCGACGCCGGAGATCAACATCGACGCACCGCTCGCCGAGGCCTTCGCACACTACGGCCTGGGAACCGCGACGTTCATCATCTCGCTCGGCGCCGTGGCCGGAATCACCAGCGTGCTGTTGGTGATGATGCTGAGCCAGGCCCGCGTACTGCTGGCGATGGCACGCGACGGGTTGCTGCCGCCCAAGGTATTCGCGGCGATCCACCCGCGCTATCGCACTCCGTACCTCTCGACGATCCTGACCGGCGCCTTCGTCGCGACGGTAGCGGCGTTGTTCCCGCTCAAGGTTCTGTCGGAACTGGTCAACATCGGCACTCTGTTCGCGTTCGTGATCGTGTGCGCGGCGGTGCTGATCATGCGCCGCACCAGACCCGAGGTGCGCCGGCCGTTCCGCACACCGCTGGTACCGCTGGTGCCGCTGCTCGGGATCGGCGCCAACCTGATGCTGATGTTCTCGCTAGGCTGGGCCAATTGGCTGCGGCTGGTAGTGTGGATGGCGATCGGCCTGGCGATATACGCCGCCTACGGCGTGCGCCACAGCCGCCTGCGAACAGGAACTCCACGTAACGGTTCGTCGAACTGAACGCGAGAGACAGAGAGAGCGAACGCCTCGGCTCATGTCCGGCGGGCTGCCACTCTGAATGCGTTGGCCGCGATCGGAGCCCCGAGCATCACCATCAGTAGCAGCAACGCGACCGGTCCGACCCAGTCGCCCCAAGCCACCATCAGCGTCGCGGGCGGTGCCTGCGGTGACGCCTCGCCGATCACGACCGCGCGCTCGTCCATCGAGGCGCTCGCAACTATCTCACCGCTGCGGTCGATGACGGCACTGATGCCGTTGGCGGTCACACGCATCTGCGGCAGGCGGGTCTCGATGCTGCGGAAAGCCGAAACCACCAGGTGCAGGTTCGCGCCGGCCGGATGCTCGCTGAACCAGGAGTCGTTAGACATCACCAGCAGCAGGCGGGCGCCGAGCCGCGCGCCGGCGATGGCGAGGCCGGTGTCGATGTCGTCGAGGCAGATCATCGGCAGTACCGGGATCTCGCGTCCGTCGGCCAGCCGCAGCGGCAACACCTTGGCACCCAAGCCGGCCTGCCAGGTGCCGGCCCACGGCAGCAATGCCCGGACCGCCGGGCCTTCGAGCCACCGCGGCACGTACTCGGTCAGCAGGAACAGGTTGGTCTTGCGATAGACCGTGAAGCGAGCCGGAACAGCGGCAGAAGCCGGTTCGAGAAAGATAGCAGCGTTGTATTCACCGGCGTCGTCGCGGTCGTAGCTGCCGAACACCAGCGGAATGCCCGAGCGCGCGACGAAGTCTTCGATCTCGCGGTCGAGATCACGGCCGGCATCGCTCTTGGGGCTTCCGAAAGTAGTCGGGTACACCGTCTCCGACCACAGCAGTGCATCGACGTGGTTGACGTCGACGGCCTCACGCGACATCGCGTAGTGGGTGTCGAGCACGTAGCGAACCACGTCGTAGGTTCCCATCTCGCGGCGTAGCCTCTCGTACGAAGCGATGTTCGACTGGATCAGGCCGACACGAACCGGCTTGTCACCGGCGGTGCCTGCCGCCAGCGCCGACAAGCGCAAGAATCCGTATCCGGTCATCACCGCGACGATGGCTGCCGCAGTCGCCAGCGGCGTCAGCAACGCGCGCGCGCCGCGATTGCGGCGCGCGATCGCCATCGCCACGCACTCGTTGATGACGACGAGCAGCAACGTGATGCCGGCGCTACCGCCGAGATCGGCGAACTGCCGCAGTAGCCGCGACGGGTACAGCCCGTGAGCGAGGTTGTCGCCCAGCAGTTTCGGGAACAGCCACTCGGTCGCGACCCACGCCGACGCTCCCGCAACTGCGCGCAAGCCCGGCCCGTAGCAGCGTCCGGCACGATGACGGACGAGCGCGAACGTCACGAACTGCGGCTGCAACAGAGGAGCCGACACCATCAGCACCGCCAGACCCGCCACTGCGTCACCGGCCGAATAGACCGCGATCGCAAAGCCGAACCACGCGAAGATCGTAACGACGAACGCGATGCACATGGCCAGACCGCAAAGCAGCGCCGCGCGTGCAGTCGTGGCCGCGTCGAGGACGAGCAACCACGGTACCAGGCCGAAGAAGTCGAGCAGGTACGAGTACCCTTCTATCCGCGAACACACGCCGAGGATCGCCGCCGAGGCGGCGACACCAACAAGCCCGCGCATCGCGGAAACGCTTCCGAAACGCTTCAGCGCGCTCGCAGCCTGGTGAAAAACCGTCGTGAGCCCGTTCAAAATGGTCCAGATGCAAGGCGCGCGCGAAATGCCGCGAGCGGAGACGTAGCGGAGCTACGTCGTAGCGAGTGGTTTCGCGCGCACGAGCCCCGAGCTGGCGAGGGGCGAGCTCGAGTGGACAGGCGTGATCCTCGCGCGTCGCCAGCTCCGCACTCGTGGGCCATTTTCAACGGGCTCCTATGGCTCCCGGGGCGGCGGAATCACGCGTTCGCGGATCGGGAACCCCGGCGGCGCGAGTTCGGGAGGAACAACTCTATCCTCCGGAATCGCAATCGGCTGGCCGTTGGCGTCGAAGAACTCGTAGTCTGGATGGAACATCAAGATCGCACCGATGCGCTGACCGTCATCGGTGGCCTGAAAGTGCCTGACATAGCCCTCCGGAAGCTCGAAATCATCGGGCACCGCCAGACCGCCGAGCGGCGGGCTGGTGCCCGGTGGGTTGAAGGCGCCGATCCCTTCGTAGATGCCGCGCTTGTGCAGTTCGTCGATCAATTCGCCCGCGGTCGGGGCCTGTCCCGGTGGGATGAAATCCGACAGGTCCTGGGTCGGATCGCCTTCGGGCTCCGGCGCTTTCGCGCGTGGCGGCGGTGCGACGCTCGGCGCCGCGCGCCGAGCCGTCATCGAACGACCCGCCGCGGTCGCGGCCGTGGACGGCGCTGCCGGCGCTTTGACCGCAACTGCTTCCGCGGTCTTCTCGCCGCGTACGACGTCGGCGCTCGCGTTGTCGGTCGGCAACTTCGTCGCCGGCTCTGAGTCGGCGGATGACGTCGGGGGGCCGGAATGCGGAGTCATGACGTAACCTGCCGAGCAGGCCACCAGAAACATCGCCAAGCACTGATAGATCACCACCCGGCGCCGCCCGTGAGCGTCGCCGGCAACGATGCGCACCGCATCGGCGTCGCTATTCGGAGACGTAGCCTTGCGCTCGTCGCGATCGCTCACGTTTGGATGCTAGTGCTGCTGCGCACGTACCACAAGCCCGCGTTTCTCCGCCTCCAAATGAACAAAGCCGCGCCCGGCCGATAGCCGGGCGCGGCTTTGCATGGCGGGCCGCAGCCCGTGATGCCGAAGCGGTCTTACGGAGCGACCGGGTTCCAGGTCGACAGCGCCCAGCCCATGCGCTCGTGGCCGAGCTGGTTCCAGATCGGGTTCTTGCCGCCGGTAAACGACGTGTAACGAGGGGCGCCGGTACCGGTGGTGCCGCCGAACAGGCCGGCAGTGACAGTCCCGCCCGTATACGTCGGGTGGGTGTCGTCCGATTGAATGTAATCGTAGCTGGTGGACGCCGTCGCAAGATGCCCGTTCGCGTCGCGAATCGTCGCCTTCAGCGTAGACGTGATGCGCGTGACGTAGGCCGCTTCCGACTCACCCTGCACATACCGGAGTGCGACTGAATCGATCTGGCCGTCGCCGTTGCTGTCGTAGTCGGCGCCCATGTACTCGGCGAAGTTGTCCGAACACTTGAATCCGTAGGTGTTGGCGAAGTTGCAGGCCCTCCAGTTCATCTTGGCGATGTAGGGCAGGAACTTGTCGCGCAGGTTCACCTTGACGCCACCCACCGTGCAGGTGCTCAGCACGTTGTCGGCGGCGTAGCCGGGGTAGTACAGGTTGCCGATGACCTTGAGCTTCACACCGGCGTACGCGTTGGCTTTGATGTAGGACAGCGCCGCGTTCTGGTACGTCGTGCAGTTGGCCAGCGCGGTATCGAGCACGCCGAAGTTACACGCGCCGCTCTGCTTCTTGAGGGCGGTGCGAGCCTGCAAGCCGTCGTTGCCGCACATCTCCAAGGTTACCACGCGGGTGTTGGTCGCCTGCATGTACGACTTCTCGGCAACGATCTTGTTGTTGTAGATGTCCGAGGCCACCGCGCCCGACTTGCAGCGGCGAATGTTCTCGATGTCCGCGTTCCACAGCGCCGACAGGTACTCGGAGTCGATTGTGGTCGCCTGGTACTTGGCCGCTTTGAGGGTCGAGCCGTTGTAGCCGGCGTAGATCGAGTCGCCGTAGGCCACGACCCGGTACTTGGTAGTGGTGCCGGCGCGATTAATGGTCCAAGAGACGTTCTGGTTGAGCGTGCTGGCCATTGCCTGCGAGGCTACGGTGAGAACGGCCAGGGTCGAGAAGAGTGCGATGCTCTTCTTCGTGAAACGGGTGGTCATTACGTGCTCCTCCTTTTGCTTGTGTTGCTCGTACTTGCGGCCGGTCGAGAATCCATCAGAAGCGGGCAGCCAACCCGTAACCGGGCGGCTCGCTCCGTGCTGGATACTCGCGATGTCGTCCAGCACCCAGAGTTCGGTATTCCCGAACTTCTCTCTCTTGTTTGACTACTCGACGCTGGCCGCTCCCACCCAGGAGCCTACGTCGCGGTTATCTTTAACACGTCTTCAGGGTTTGGTGCTAGGGCTGTGCGCAGGCCGCTGAAAATAAATTCCACGCCGGGCGGGGGCACGTGATCGAGGCTACCGCGTGCGATGACGCAATGCGGCGCGCAGCGACAGGCGCCGCTCAGTACTCTTTGGACAGCGCCGCGCCGGCCACGCCCAGCGTACCGCTGAGCATGAAGCGGGTCGCGAACTCGGTGGTGCCCTCGATGTCCAACGGCTTGCGCGAGAGCATGTGCAGGCCGAGTTCGCTCGCCAGCGCCACCGCCACGCGAGCCGTGCGCTCGACGTCGAGGTGAGGAACCACACCTTCGCGTTCCTTGGCCCTCAGGTCGGCGACCAACTCTGCGATGGCCGGCTCGAGAATTGTCCCTGAGGTCATGAGCGGAACCTCGCCGGCGTTGCGTGCCATCATCGCGACCAACGTCTTCTCTTCGGCGTAGAGCCGGAAGCAGGTGTGGAACGACGAGCGCATCAGTTCTTCGAGGCTGTGCGCTTCCATCCGCACCTCATGCGCCCGCTGCCTGACACGGCCCGAAAAATTCTCGAGGATCTCGCGCAGCACCGACTCCTTGTCGGGGAAGTAGTTGTAGAAAGTACCCGCGGCCAGATCGGTGCGGCGCACTATGTCGCGAATGGTCGCGGCGCCGTAACCGAGTTCGCTGAAGACCTCGCGCGCCGCCGACAGAATCGCCTGCCGGTTACGCATCGCGTTACGCTGGCGCTTGCCGAGACCGGCCTCGGCGCCGCCGGCCGCGGCGCGTGCGCTGGCGCGGGCTCTGCTCAAGCCGAAGGCCGCTCGGCAAAGACGTTGGGAGCCGCGGGATCGAAGGCGTCCAGCAGAAAACGCTCTTGGGGCTTCTCGGATGCGGTCTTGGGAATTTCGTCGACCACCTGCAGATAGGACGGCACGAAGTTCGACTCGAGCGTACGACGGCAGGCCTCGAACAGCGCGGCCGGGTCGAAACTGGCGCGATCACTGGGCACCACCGCCGCGACCACGTCCTTCTCACCCGGTGCGCCGGAGGCCGCCGCAACGCCGTAGACGAAGACGTCGCTGACCGAGGGGTGCTCGGCGATCGCCTTCTCGACGAAACCGACGTGGACGAAGTCGCCGTTGTGGCGGATGCCGCCGCCGCTGCGGAAGTCGAAGTAGAACCAGCCTTCGTCGTCGGTGTGACCGACGTCGCCGCTACGCAGCCAGCCGCCGCGGGTCTTGGCCTTGGAGGCTTTTTCGTTGCCGTAGTAGTCGACGCTGGCGCTGGCACCGGCCGGGCGCGAACAGATCTCGCCCATCACGCCCGGCGGGCACTCGTTGTCGTTCTCGTCGAGAACTTTCATCTCGAGGCCAGGCGCCGGCTTGCCGAACGATCCGATCGGACCCTTGCCGACCGGGTTGAACGCGAGGCCGCCTTCGACCGCCCCGTACCACTCGAAGACCTTGACGTTGAAGCGCTTCTCGAATGTCTCCCAGATTCCCGCGGGCATCCCGGCGCTGGTGACGAAACGCACCGGGTTGTCGCCGTCGTTGGCGCGCACCGGTTCGCTGTAGATCGCGGTAGCCATGCCGCCGAGCAGTGAGAACACCGTGCAGCCGTGACGGCGGCACACGTCCCAAAGACGCGACTTGGTGAACTTGCGGCTGAACACCGCGTGCAATCCCATCACCAGAGTCGGAGCCAGTGTGATCGCCTGGGCGTTGCCGTGGGTCAGCGAAAGACCGGTGTAGGGTCTCTCGTCGCTGCCATAGCCGGCGATCATACCGAGCATCGCCATCGCGCCGAAGCGGTCGTTCGGGAACACCACGCCCTTGGGATCACCCGTGGTGCCCGAGGTGTAGATGATCTGCAGCGGATCGGCTCCGGACTCGAGCCGAACTTCCATCGGCTTGGCCGGCCGCGCCAGCGCCGCGCGCAAAGAGTCGGCGCCGCGCGTCGATGCTACCGTGGTCGCCGGCACGCCTTCGCCGGTCTCGAGCGCCAGTACCCAGCGAAGATCGGGGCACCGCTCGCGGACCGCTGTGACTTCGCGGAGGCAGTAGTCGGCGCACAGCATACCGCGGCAACCGGCGTTGCTCAGCATGAACGCGAGTTTGTCGCCGCGCGTGCGGGGATCGAGGGGGACCATCACGCAGCCGGTAATCGAGGCGGCGATCATCGTCTCGACGTACTCGGGATGATTGCGCATCATCAGCCCGAAACGATCGCCGCGCTGCATACCGTAGGCGACCAGCGCGGCCGCGATGCGATCGGCGTTGCGCGCCAAGTCCGCGTAGCTGCGAACCTCGTCGGGCGTGGCCTCGTCGTCGAGACTCAGATGCTCGAAGGTCAGCACCTCGTGGTCCGGCTGGACCTTCGCCTTCTCGCGCAGGATGTCAGCCAGGATGAACAGGCTCGGTTCTCGCATCTCTCTACTCTCCACCGCTGTTGCCGCGTAGATTCGCACGCGGGTCGCTCGGGACTTGCAGGCCGTGAAAGAACCCCGGAGCATGGCCCCGCTAAGATTCCTTCACAGCCTCTCGATCGAGCGAGTCCCTGCGATCAGATCCGCAGGACGGAAATGCACATCGCCGCAACGTCGGTGCCGATGTTGCCGCCGCCGTTCTGCGCCAGCGCAACACGTGCTCCGGCCACCTGGCGCGCACCCGAACGGCCTTGCAGCTGCTCGGTCAGTTCGACGATCTGCGCCGCACCGGTGGCACCGATCGGATGTCCCTTGCGCAGCAATCCCCCCGAGGTGTTGACCGGCTGACGCCCGCCCAGCCGCGTGACGCCGTCCTGGACCAGCTTCCCGCCCTCGCCTTTGGGACACAGCCCGAGGTATTCGTAGGCGAAGATCTCGCCCGGCGCCGAAGCGTCGTGGAGTTCGATCACGCTGATTCCCGAAGGGCCGACGCCCGCGTCTTCGTAGGCTTCGCGCGCGCACACGTCGCCGCAGCCGTCTTCGTCGAGGCCGTGGTCCCAACCCGATCGCAGAATCGTGGAAACCACGCGTACCGGCTTGGTGATGCCGAGTTCGCGCGCCTTGCGCTCGCTGACGAGGATCACGGCGGCAGCGCCGTCGCCGATCGGCGAACACATCGGACGCGTAAGCGGCTCGGCGATCATCGGCGACGCGAGCACCTGCTCGACCGTGAGTTCTTCGCGGAACTGCGCGCGCGGATTCATGCTGCCATGCCGCGAGTTCTTGGCCGAGACCATCGCGTACTGCGCGGCCGTGGTACCGTAGCGCTCCATGTGCGAGCGCGCCGCCATCGCGTAGATGTCCATGAACATCGAACGCTTCTCGCCTGCACCCGACGCGCCGGCGCTGGCCCCGCCCTTGGCGGCGCTCTGTTGCAGGTTCTCCATGATGATCTGCATCAACTCGACGTCGACGGCACCCGAGAACGCGCTGAAACTCTTCTTGCGGTCCTCGCTGTAGAGCTTCTCGGCTCCGAGGCACAGCACTACGTCGTACGCGCCGGCAGTGACCATGGCGGTCGCCTGATGGAACGCGGTCGATCCGCTCGCACACGCGTTCTCGACGTTGACCACCGGTATCCGCCCGAGGCCGATCGAGCGCAGGATCACCTGGCCGCGGATGCACTCCTGACCGGTAACGAGCCCGGCGGCGGCGTTGCCGACGTATGCGGCCTGAATGTCGTCGAGCGAAATACCGGCGTCCTTTACCGCAGCCTGTACGGCTTCGGCGCCGATCGCCTTGAGTCCGATGTCGAGGTGTTTGCCGAAATGGGTCATCCCGACTCCGGCCACGATTGCGTTCTGCTTCATCTCTTGCGTCTCCCGCGCGGCGGCTCCCCGTCGGCGCCGTAGTTGCTCGGCGCCGGCCTTTGCCGGCGCCGTCGTGGTTCAGTGTGCAGCCAAGCCGCGCCGCTCAGACGAGTCCGTGGCCCTTTAGGCCGAGCGCGGTCTTCAGGTACTCGAGTTCGGCCTCGCGCCACGGTAGCGGCGCGGGGGCCTGCAGCATCTTGTCGCTGCGCAGTTCCGCGACCACCTCGGGCGAACGCGGAAACGGCGTGCTGTAAGCGTTCATCTGGAAGAGCCGCTCGAACGGCTGGCGCGGGCGCTGCCCGCCGGCTTCGGCGCTCTCGGCCGGATAGCCCACGGTCTGCAGCAGCAGCACCCGGCAGGTCTCGGGAAGCCCGAGGCCCTGACGGATCTTTTCACCGTACGGCGTGCCCAGACAGCAGGTGCCGAGCCCCTGCTCGAAGGCCATCAGCGTCGCCTGCGCGATCCCCTGCCCGCAATCGACTTCGTTCAGGCCGGGTTGCTTGAGCGACTCGCGAAGGCTGTCGAAAATCGGGATCAGCTGGGTTTCGAGCGCTTCCTTCTTCTTCTCTTTGGCGCCGAAGCCGAGCGCGCCGGCGTCGAGCAACTGGCGCAAGCGGTCAGACTGCTCATCGACCGCGGCGGCCTCGAGGTACCAGACGATGACCACCGGCGCGAGCCGGATCTGAAAGCCGGCGATCGGTGCCTGCAAGGCGTCGAGGGTCTCCTGCGGGGCGCTGTCACGGAACACGACCAGCGCGCGCAAGCTCTGCACGTTGCCCCAGTGCGAGGCCAGGCGCGCGGCTTCGAGCATGCGCTGGATCTTCTCGGGTTCGACCGGCCGGTGGGGAAGCAGGAAGCGGATCGAACGCCTGTTACCGATGACTTCTCTCAGTTCCATGGGATCTCCTTGTCGTACGTGGTCAATAAAACAGTGTTTGCGGCAGCCGTCAGCACAGTTTGTCGGCGGCTACCAGGCTCAGGATGTCGTTGCAGCCGTCTTCGATCAAAGACGCGCGCGCGTCGCGAAGCAGCTTCTCGACCGGATACTCGCGGCTCAGTCCGTTACCGCCGTAGATCGTCACCGCGGTGTGGGCGACGTCGAAAGCCGTCTGCGTACAGAACGTCTTCGAGGCGATCGAGTACTCGAGCAGCGACGGCTGCTGCGAAGAGTTGTAGACGAACACGCGGCGTGCCAGCGCGCGCGCAGCTTCGGTCTGACGGAACATCTGGAACAGCTTCATCTTGACCGCCTGGTGGCAAACGATCGGGATCCCGCCCTGTACGCGCTCCTGCGCGTAGGCCAGCGCGTGTTCGAACGCAGCGCGCGCAACGCCGACGAAAGTCACTCCCATCGACGCGTTGGCCATGGTCAGCACCATCTCTGCCACCGTCTTGTAGGCGTCGCTGCCGACCACCATGTACTGGGCGGGAATCCGCACGTCGTCGAAGAAGATCTCGCCCTGGTTCAGAGCACGTTGTCCGAGTTTGTCGAGCGGAGCCCCGCGCGTCACGCCGGGAAGGTCGAGCGGCACCAGCGCGACGCCGCCGTCGCGCATTCCGTGCGCGGGATCCAGAGTGCAAAAAAGCGTCGCCACCGTCGCGATGGTTCCGTTCGAGACCCACGCCGCCTTCTGGCCGCGGATCACGTAGTCGTCGCCGTCCTTGGTCGCGATGCAATCGGCGCGGATCTGCGGCGATTCGAAGAACGGCTGGTTGAACGCCAGCACGTCACTACCGTGGTTGGGTTCGGTGATCGCCCAGCAACCGATCTCGCGGTTGCCCGGCGCGGCGAAGCGCTCGATGAGTTCGGGGCGCCCGAGCAGCCGCGCGAAGAACGCGGGGAACCCGCACACGCCCAGGCTTATCGCCAGCCCCGAGTCTCCCCAACCCAGTTCTTCCGAGACCATCGCCTGAATGCGTCCGAGGCGCGGCGTGCCGACCAGCGCCGGATCGTCGGCCAAAGCGTCGAGCCCCAAGCCACGGAACTTCTCGAAGACGTCCCACAGCACCGATTTCTTGGCGATGACGTCGGCGGGATCCGCCATGCGATCGAGTATCTTGCCGGCGGGCCGCAGCACTTCGGCAGCGAACTTGTGCGCCAGGTCGCGAACCGAGCGGTCTTCCTCTGACAACTCTACTTCGATGTCGGTCAGTCCCATGGTGTCTCCTCGAGCAACCGGAATTGAAAAGCCCGAGCGGGCTGGCGCCGCTCATAACAAAAGAATGACGTCGGTGTCAAGTTTTCGCGCAGATCGCGGCGCGTCGGCGCAGCCGGGCGATCCGGCCATTAAACGGCGAACTGGCGACTTCGGCCCGCCGCTGTTAACTGGGGTGTTTCGAAGCGCACCCAGGCACGGGTCGTGACCGTCATCCGCACCGGACACGGCCCGACTCCGGCGCCCCCGGGGCTTTGCGTTTCGAGTCCGGCAGCGACGATCGGATCGAAGACAGTGGAACCGACCAAACAACCCCAAGCCCCCTCCCCTCGAGCCTCGATCCAGCAACACAACGGGGAGTTGAAGGACCTGTTAGACCGCGGCGGCGGCCCGGCGCGGCTGCGCCGCAGACGCTTGGTGCTGGCTGCCGTGGGGGTCCTCGGAGTGCTCGTCATCGTGTGGATGCGCCCCGGCCGCGGCGATGACGCACGGGCCGTCTACGAGACCGAGCCGGCAGAGAAAGGCGCCCTGGTCGTCACCGTCAGTGCCACCGGGACCTTGCAGCCGACCAACAAGGTCGACGTCGGCAGCGAACTGTCGGGCATCCTCGAAAGCGTCAGCGCCGATTTCAACGACCACGTCAGCAAGGGGCAAGTGCTGGCCAAGCTCGACGTTTCCAAACTCAGCGCGGCCGTCGTCCAGTCTCAGGCCCAGCTCGACGTCAACAAGTCGCTGCGCCGCGAGAACGAGGCGACGGTGGCGGAGACCGCGGCCGAACTCGAGCGCTTGGCCGCGGTGCGCAAGGCCAGCGGCGGGCGCATGCCCTCGCAGCACGACATGGACGTTGCCAAGGCAGCGCTCGAGCGTGCCCGCGCCAGCGTCGACAACGCCAGCGCACAGATCGAACTGGCGGCCGCCAAACTCGACGTCGACCGGACCAACCTCGCCAAAGCCGAGATCCGCGCGCCGATCGACGGAATCGTGCTGAGCCGCAAGGTGGAACCCGGTCAGACCATCGCGGCTTCTTTGCAGACCCCGGTGCTGTTCACGCTCGCTGAAGACCTGACGCAGATGGAACTCGAGGTCGACGTCGACGAGGCCGACGTCGGGCAGGTACGCGACGGAATGAGCGCGACCTTCACCGTCGATGCTTACGCCGATCGCAAGTTCCCGGCACGCATCACCCAACTACGCTACGCTTGCGAAACCGTCGACAACGTCGTGACCTACAAAGCGGTGCTGGTGGTGTCCAACCCGGATCTGGCGCTGCGCCCCGGCATGACGGCGACCGCCGACATCGTCGTCAGTACGGTCGACGACGCGTTGCTGGTTCCCAATGCGGCGCTGCGCTTCGTCCCTCCACGCGTCGAAGAAGAGAAGGACGACCGCAGTCTGCTGCAGAAGCTGATGCCCTTCATGCGGCGTCGCACCGCGGAAAAGAACCTTTCGCCCGAAAAGAGCAAAGAAGGCGGACAGCGTACGCTCTACGTCCTCGAAGAAGGACGCATCAGGGAAGTCACGGTCACGATCGGAGCCAGCGACGGAAGTCACACGCAGGTACTTGCCGGGGCCATCGAACCGGGCACGCAAGTGATCGTCGACGCGACCACCAAGTCCCCGTGAACGAAGCGCGACGAGACGACGCCGAGGCGCCGCTGATCCGCATGCGCGGCGTAACCAAGGTGTACGGCAGCGGACAGGCGGCGATGCACGCACTGCGCGGCATCGATCTCAGCATCGACAGCGGCGAGTTCGTAGCGGTGATGGGGCCGAGCGGCTCGGGCAAGTCGACTTGCATGAACATCCTCGGCTGCCTCGACATCCCGAGCGGCGGCAGCTACCGCTTTCAGGAAATCGAAGTCACGTCGCTGACGCGCCGGCAGCGCGCGCTGCTGCGACGACACCGTTTCGGGTTCGTCTTCCAGGGCTACAACCTGCTGCCGCGTACGACCGCGCTCGAGAACGTCGAACTGCCGTTGATGTACCGCGGCACCGCGCTGCGCGAGCGCCGCGATCTGGCGCTCGGCGCACTCGCCCGCGTCGGGCTGACCGGATGGGAGCAGCACCGACCCGGCGAACTCTCGGGCGGCCAGCAGCAGCGCGTCGCGATCGCGCGCGCGATCGTCACTCAGCCGGCCGTGTTGCTCGCCGACGAACCCACCGGCAACCTCGACTCGGTGCGCAGCCACGAAGTGATGGAACTGCTGCGCGGGTTCAACCACCGCTCGGGGATCACCATCGTCATGGTGACCCACGAAGCCGACATGGCAGCCTACGCCGGGCGCGTCGTCCAGTTCGCCGATGGATTGGTCGCGTCCGACATCCGCCAACAGGAGCACGCCTGAGATGTGGTGGGACACTCTGGCGCTGGCCCTGCGCGAGATCCGACGGCGGATGTTGCGCTCTTTCCTGACGGTACTGGGCGTCGTCATCGGCGTCGCCGCGGTGATCATCATGGTCACGGTCGGCAGAGGTGCGACCGCGAAGATCACCTCGGACATCTCGAGTCTGGGCAGCAATCTGCTGGTCGTAATCGCCGGCCAGCACCGCGGACCGGGGGGCTCCTCGGCCCCTCCCAAGGCCTTCAACCTGCACGACGTCGCGGCCATCACCGATCAGGTCGGCTCGCTCAGGGCCGTGGCACCGACCGCGTCGCGGCCGACCAAAGTCGTCTACGGCAACCAGAACCGCTCGACCACCGTCATCGGAACCACCGAACTGTACCTGACCACCCGTGCCTGGGGAGTTGCCGCCGGCAGAGGCTTTGCCGAAACCGAACTGCGCGCCGGCAAGGCGGTGTGCCTGCTCGGCGAGACCGTGCGCGCGGCCTTGTTCGGACGGCTCGATGCGCTCGGAGAAAGAATCCGGGTCGGCAAGTTCTCGTGTCTGGTGATCGGCGTGCTGGCGGCCAAGGGCCAGAGCAGCATGGGCACCGATCAGGACGACACCGTCTTGATCCCGCTGCGCACCTTCCAGCGGCGCGTGGCCGGCAACCAGGACGTCGGTGCCATCATGGTCTCGGCGGCCACCGAAGCCGACACCGAAAAGGTACAGGTCGACGTCCAGAGGTTGCTGCGCGAACGCCGCCGTATCGCGGTGGGAGACGACGACGATTTCACCGTGCTGGACATGAAGGAAATAGCCGCAACGCTGACCGGCACCACGCGCGTGCTCACGATGCTGCTCGGTGCGGTAGCCGCGGTCAGTCTGCTGGTCGGCGGAATCGGCATCATGAACATCATGCTGGTGTCGGTGACCGAACGGACGCGCGAGATCGGCACCCGCCTGGCCATCGGCGCACTCGAGAGTGAAGTCCTGCGACAGTTCCTCGTCGAAGCCGTGGTGCTCTCTTCGCTCGGAGGTCTGGTCGGTGTGGCGGTGGCGCTGGCAACGACGCTGGCGATCACGCGCGCGATGCAGATCCCGTTCTTGTTCGATCCCGACATCATCGCGCTGGCGTTCGCGTTCTCGGGCGCGATCGGCGTGATCTTCGGCTACGTTCCGGCGCGCCGCGCGGCGCGCCTCGACCCGATCGAGGCGCTCAGACATGAGTGAGCGCAGCGCGCTGTCGAATCGTCGTCGTGTAACGCCCGGCCGCGCGCTGCGCAGCTTAGCGGCGGATCTTCGCGTGCCGGTTCAGCCGGCATCACGAGGCGCATCGGAGGACTTTCGTTTGCCGGCAAGCCCGCGACCGCGAGGCAGCGCTACACGACGTCGCACGTTTTCGAGAACCTGCACGACCACGACGTTGACGTTTCTTCTGGCCTGGGTCGGAGCGTCGAACCTCAGCGGTTGCGCGGTCGGACCCGACGCGCAGCCGCCCACGAACAAAGTTCCTCAGCAGTGGAGCGCAGAACTGGCGCGCGGACTGACGACGTCGAGTCCCGAACTCGGACAGTGGTGGAGCCTGCTCGGCGACCGCCTTCTCGACGAACTCGTAGGCAGGGCGATCGCCGGTAACACCGACATGAAAGGTGCCATCGCACGCGTGCGTGAGGCCAGAGCGCGCCGCGCCGAAGCCGGCGGAGCGCTGGCGCCAAGCGTCGACCTGAGTGCCACGTACACGCGCCGGCGCAGCGGCGGCGGCGGTGGATCAGCAGCCGCGTCGGTGCTGGAGTCCGACAACTTCGCGACCGGCTTCGACGCGAGTTGGGAGATCGACTTGTTCGGCGGTGTGCGCCGCACCATCGAGCAGCGCCAAGCCGAACTCGAAGCCTCGCGCGCGGACCTCGGTAACGTGCTGGTCAGCGTGCTCGCCGAAGTGGCGCGCAACTACGTCGACGTGCGTTCGCTGCAGGCGCGCATCGGAATCGCGCAGGCCAACTTGCGCAGTCAGACCGACACGCTGGAGCTGGTCGAACTGCGACGCGCCGCCGGGCTCAGCGACGAACTCGAAGCGGCGCAGGCCCGCTACAACGTGGCCGACACGCGCGCGCGCATTCCTCCGCTGCAGACCAGCCTGGCCGCGGCACGCAACCGGCTCGCGCTGCTGGTGGGAGCTTCGGCGGGTGCGCTCGACGACGAACTGGCCGCGCCGGCGCCGGTGCCGTCGGCGCCGCTCACGGTAGCGGTAGGAATGTCGGCCGATCTGCTCAGGCGCCGCCCCGACGTAGCCCGCGCCGAGCAGCAACTGGTCGCAGCCACCGCAGCCGTCGGCGTTGCCACCGCAGACCTGTATCCGAAGCTGACGCTGAACGGATCGATCGGCCTTTCGTCGCTCGACCTCGCCTCACTGGGATCGGCCGCCAGCCGCGTGTTCTCGTTCGGTCCGAGCCTGACCTGGAACGTCTTCGACGCCGGCCGCATCCGCCACCGCATCGAGGCCCAGTCGGCGCTTCAAGAGCAGGCACTGGCCACCTACGAAGGCGTGGTGCTGTCGGCTTACGAAGAAGCCGAGAACGCACTGGTGGCCTACGTGCGCGAACAGGTTCGCCGCGACGGTCTGCAAGAAGCGGTCGGCGCCGCCCGCCTCGCCGACCAACTCGCGCACACCAAGTTCAGCAGCGGGCTGATCGACTTCCAGCAGGTGCTCGAGGCCGAGCGCGCCCGCCTGGTCTTCGAGGAGTCCGTCGAGCAGAGCACGGCGGCCGTCACCACCGACCTGATCGCGCTCTACAAGGCTCTGGGCGGCGGCTGGAAGTCCGCCACCTGGTGCGACGATTCGCCGTGCGCGTCGGCGGCGGCCCCACGTTGATCGGCGGCGGCCAAAGCAACGCCGGGCCGCGGGGAGCCCTGACTACTCTTCGGCCAGTTCCGTGAAGTTCTTCACTCCGATGAAGTCGGCTTTTCCCAGCGCCACACCGTTGTGTCGCAGGATCGCGTAGGCGGTCGTTACGTGGAAGTAGAAGTTCGGGACCGCGATGCGCGTCAGGTAGCGGTCGCCGCGCACGGACTTGCCTCCCATCCACGGAGGTGCCACGCGCTGCGCGGCGGGATCGCCGAAATCGCTCTCCTTGAAGGTGTCGAGGTACGCCACGCAAGTGTGAATGCGCGCGCTCAGTTCGGCCATGCTCTTCTCGGTGTCCGGGTGGGACGGAGCCTTCTGCCCCGAGAGATAGGCAGCGGCGAACTTGGCCGAATCGCAGGCGGACTGAATCTGCTGCACGAGAGCGTACTGATCGGGCGCCAGCCGCGCCTGGGCCAGCACGTCAGGATCGAAGCTCTTGGCTTTGGCGTAGTCGGTGGCGGCCTGCAGCCACTGGTTCAGATTGCTCAGCATTCGGGACAACTGACCAACGATCTCGAACGTACCCATGACGAACTCCTCCCGGTAGTCTTGCGCCACATGGCGGTGTGTCCTTGTGATCCCGCCCGCGAGGACGTGCAAATGGCATCGCGACCGGCGCCGCAATCGGAGCGCGCAGGGGTCGGGCAAGCAGCCGCGGCTGCAGCGTGCTCACCGAAGTCGCCAGCAGTGCGGCCACGCTCTCTCTGCTGTGATCGGCCGCTTCGTCTATTCGACGGCGCAGCCCGGCGCGGCACAGGCGCGCCCACTCGCGAAACACCTCACCGATGCTGGCCTGGCTCACGCTGACGAAGAACAGCAGGTCGGCGGGTGTCTTGGCCATGCCCGCATACAGGCCAACCAGCGCGTCGCCGGTGATCTCCGCTGCGGTCAGGAAGAGCGCGTCGAACAGCACGCATGAGACGCGAGTGCCGGGCGCCCCGAGGCTCGTGCGCGCGAGTCGAAGGCGCGATTTCGTGCCGGCCCTCCTACGCCTCCTCCAGCAAGAACGCCAAGTCCTGCTTCCCGAGCCTGCGCCCGAACGACGCATCATCCACCACCGCATCCGCCAGTGACGCCTTGTCGCGCTGCAGTTCCAGGATCTTCTCCTCGATCGTGTCGGCGGCGACCAGCCGATACGCCATCACCGGTCGCGTCTGGCCGATGCGGTGCGTGCGGTCGATAGCCTGCGCCTCCACAGCCGGGTTCCACCATGGGTCGAACAGCACGACGTAGCTGGCGGCGGTCAGGTTCAGGCCCGTGCCGCCGGCTTTGAGCGAGACCAGGAAGACGGCCGGCTCCTGGCACTCCTGAAAGCCGGCCACGACGCGCTCGCGCCTCTGCGTGGCGCCGGTCAGGACGAAGTGACGCACCTTGCGACGCGTCAGCTCGCCGGCAAGGAGCTGGATGCAGCGCGCGAACTGCGAGAAGACCAGCACCTTGTGTCCCTCCTCGAGCAGCGGGTCGAGGATCTCCAGGAGCAGGTCGAACTTGGATGAGCCGGCGCCGGCAAGCTCAGGGTCGACGAGACCGGGGTGGCAGCAGATCTGTCGCAGCCTGGTCAGCGCCGCCAGGATCTGGATGCGCGCCTTCTCGCCCTCCTGGCCGCTGCGACCGAGTTCGTCGACCAAGCGCTTGCTGGCGCGCAGCGTGACCAGATACAGGCGACGCTGCTCAGCCGTCAGATCGCAGCGTCGCGCCTCTTCCGTGCGCGGCGGCAGGTCGGGTGCTACTTCGCTCTTGCGACGCCGCAGCATGATGGGGCGCAGGCGCGACGCGAGCAGACGTCGCTCAGCGCCGGTGATGTCGGCGCCGCCGAAGCGCTCTTCGAAGCGCTTGCGCGTGCCGAAGTAGCCGGGGCTGACGCACTCGATGATGCTCCACAGGTCGCGCGTGCGGTTCTCCAGCGGCGTTCCGGTGAGCGCCAGTCGATGGCGCGCGTTCAGCGCGCGCACGGCTTTGGAGACCGCGGCGTCGGGGTTCTTGACGTTCTGTGCTTCGTCGAGGATGAGCGCGCCAAGCGCGTGTTTGCTCCAGTGTTCGGCGTCCAGTCGCAGCAACGTGTAGTTGGTGATGAACAGATCATACTTGCCGGCGCTCGCGCGCAGTTCGTGACGCTCGCGGCCAGAAGTGAGCACCGCAACGCGCAGCTCGGGTGCGAAGCGCGCGGCCTCCTCGCACCAGTTGTGCACGACGCTGGCGGGACAGACCACCAGTGCGGGGCCGGCGGCGGCAGGCCCGGCAGGCTCGACTGAATCAGGCGCCTTCGCTTTGCGGCTGCGCTTGCGGGTCGGCGCGGCCGCGCCGCGGTCGTCGAGCGTGGCCGGCTCGCCGCCCACCTCGCCCGCCAGACGCAGCCGTTCGAGCCACGCCAGCGCCTGCACCGTCTTGCCAAGGCCCATGTCATCGGCAAGCACGGCGCCCGAGCCGAGCCCGGACGTGAAGCACAGGAAGTCCAGGCCGTCACGCTGGTAGCCGCGCAGTTCTCCGCGGAAGGTGCGCGCAACCGCAACGCGCGGCAGGCCGCGGAACGACTCTACCTTGCTGCGCAACGCTTGCGCGGCAGCAACCGTCGACGGATCGGCACCGAGCGTTTCCAAGCGCGCAAGCGTGTCGGCAGGCGCGGCCGCGAGCTGCCACAGGCCGAGGCGCTGCTCATCATCCGTCGAGTCGATGCCGGCGTCGGCGAGGATCTCGATCGCTGCGCGCATCTGGTCGCGCGCGGCGGCACGCACCCAGCCTCCGCCGAGGCGTACGAACTGCGAGTCGCTCGACAGCAGCGCCGCGATGTCTGCCTGCGAAAGCGATTGGCCTTCGACCTGCCAGGCAAGGTTGATCGCGAACCAGTCCTTGCCGCTGGCGCGGATGTCGAGCTTCGGCATCGGCGCAGCGCCGTCGGCGAGCAGCCGCTTGATGCGGCGGGTCGCGAAGAACGCGGCGTCACGCGGGCGCTGCTCCCACGCGCCTGCCAGCGCTTCGAAGCGTGGCGGTCGAACGCGCGCGGTCCACGCATCGCCCGTCGGGTCGGGGCACAGGGTGCGAAGCCAGAGCGTGGCAGGCTCGACGGCTTCGCGGTCGGGCTCGACCAGCCAGGTATCCTCGATCGTCACCGGACTGTTGCCGGTTGGCGCGGGCGCGTCGGGATCAACATCCGGCGCCTGTTGCGCCAGCTCATGCCACGGGTTGCCGGCACTTGCCGCCGGCAACGGGCGGCCGTCAATGCGCTCCCAGGTACCGGCGCGTGAGAATTCGAAGGTCGCAGTAGCTTGGTCTTGCGTGTTCTCGCTGGCGGACAGGTCAGGATGCCAGTCGCCGCGCGGCGGCACCGCCAGAAGACGCACGTGAAGATCCTCGTCCGTATCGCCGTCGAGCAGAAACACCGCGCGTACTGGCACGCGTGCGGTGTGCTGCTCCAGCGTGTCGGCCAGTGCCGGATATGTGCCTGCAAGGCGGCGCAGCACCGCCATGCGCCGCGCGGGGTCGAGCTGCAAGGTGCGCAGGGTACGAAAGCCTTCGAGGATGCCGTAGGGCGGCTCGCTTTGAACGCGCCAGATCAGGCCCGATGCCAGAATGTACGACGCCTCGGCCGCGGCGGCCGAGCGCAAGTGCACGACCTCGTCGAGCGCGCACAGCCCTCCGCTGCCCAGGCGAACGCGCAGCTCCAGACGCGCCGAGCCATCCGCGACGGTGCACACGGGCTCGATGGACGCGCCCTCACGGCTGAGCCGCACTGGCTGCCCCTCACCGATTCCCCCAACCCGCAACACCTCGGCGCAAGGCCCCGGCTGCCAGGTGATGAGGTCGGTGTGACCGAGCGCAAGCACGAGCCGCTCGATCTCGCCCATGCGGGTCTCGTTGCGCGACCACCACGCCGACGAGAAATAGAACGTGCACAGCCAGTCCACCAGCGCGTGCGACTCAGGCGACAGTACGCCGCCGTTCCTTCGCTCCTCATCGAGCAGCGCGCGAAGCTGCTCGGGCGTTCGATTATCGTCGCGCAGCTTGGCCGATGTCAGCAGCGGCGCCAGCTCGAAGGCAAGGTAGCCGCCCTGGCCCTGCTTTGCCCGCACGACGGCGCGCAGGCGCTTCGCGTAGTGTCGCCCGAGTGGCTGCGCCCACTGCTCGATCTGCTCTTGCAGCAAGTGCTCGGCGCGCTGGCGCAGCTTCTCGGCTGCGGCAGGCGAGTGCTGCCAGGATGCGACGGCCTCGGGCAGCGGCGAGCGCGCGAAGCTGCCGAGCCGTGCGGCCAGCAGCGCGCAACGGATGTCGCCGTCCTCTTCCTTTACGATTTCCCAGGGATCGAGCGAACCCGGTGAGACCTGCGCGCAGACGGCGATGTTGCAGACGAGGTGGTAGCGCGCGTCGCGCCGCGCTTCGTGAAGCAGACCGAACAACTCCTCTACGCTGGGCAGTGCGGCAAGAGTCGATGGGCGGCCGGCGATTGGCAGAGCACCTCGGCTTGCCAGGTGCTCGCGCGTACCAGGACCGGCCCCTGCAGTGCCGAGCGGTGTCAGACCTCGGCCGGCGCTGCTTCGCCAATCCAGCACTTCCTGGTCAGGGTCGAAGGTGTCCCCGTCGCTGAAGAACTCCTCGTCGTCGAGATCCTCGAAGTCATCGAAATCCTCTTCGTCTTCGACCTCGGCCAGCAGATCGACCACGCGCAGCGGCGGCAGCGGCGTGCCGGCCAGACCATGCGGAGGCGACATCCTGGAACCGGGCCGTTGGCGAAGCGCCCCGTCGAGCGCGTGCGCGAGCAGCGTGCAGGCCGCCGCATAGGCGTGCTTGCAGTCGCGCACCATGGGACACGTGCACGCATTCGTCCACGTCGGCGCGGCGGCGATCCATTCGCAGCGATAGGTGCGAGTGCCGCGAACGGTGGCTGCAAACCCGTCTCCGCTTTGGTCCAGATCGAGCTGGCGCACATGTCCGCCACGCGCATAGAGACGACCGCGCTCGGCAGCACCGGAACTGAAGCGTTTGAGCGCGTTGGACAGACCGCCCAGGGCTACGTCGGGAATGCCAGCGGCACGGCGGGGGGAGCGGCGGGGCATCGCGTCAGGGTGCGGCCACGGGCAGGCCGGTTCAAGCGCGAGTTGTGCTCACAGCGCTACGCGGTTCAGCCGCGAGAGGTAGCGCTGAAACGCTGCGCGACTGATTGCGCTCAGTCGCTGGCGGGCTTCGACGACACCGACCGATCGCGGCGAGAAGGGTCGCCCGCCCGCATCGAGGAGATACCACGCGAAGGCGCGGCCATCGCCCTGTACGGGCAGCGGTGGATGCTCGAGCATGTCCTCGGCGGCAAGCGCGTCATGAATCTCGCTCAGCGCAATCGCGTCGGCGAACCACGCGTACGACACGAGCCACGGCTGCGCCGGAGCCAGTTCGTCGTCCGCGATGGCATCGAGCAGCGCGCCTACGGGCGTCTCGTCCACTGGCCCGCCGTGAAACCCGCAGCGAGCTGTTCCCCGCACCGGCTCGAACTGCGCCAGCATCTGCCAGCCCTCCCAATCGCGCGGCTTGTGCGCGAGGTGGCGTTGAAGCGAAGCGATCCCGCGGTCACGTTCACCGCCGCGCAGCAGGAACGCGGCTGCCAGCTCACCGTTAGCAGTGCCCGGCGCGGGCTTGGTGTCGAGTCGCCGGCCTACTATGCGTTGCCACGCACGCTCCAACTCGGGCGGCCAGTCGTCGCGGTGGGCGGCAAGCAGACCGTCCAACGGTGCTCGCGCGATACCACCGCGTTTCTCCAGGAGGTCGGCGATGCGCACCACGCTGCCACGCCACCGCGCGGGCGCGTCGGCGCAGGCGGCGCGGATGTCGAGGGCGTCGAGTGCGTTGCGGAAGCGCACGATCGGGATGTGGGGACCCGAGAAGAGCGGGAGATCGCTATCGTCGGCGCAGGGCATGGGTGGTCCTGGATACGCCGGTCCGCGGGCGGCTGCCAGCGTCACGCTCGTGAGTTACCGCGGGCGAGGCGGACGTCAGGCTTTCTCCGGATCTGGTGAGCGGCGCGGCCCGGCGGCGGTTTGGAGAGCCGCAGCCAACCGAATGCCGCCTCGGGAGCCGCCGCCATGATTTCGCGGAAGTGTTCGCGGTCGAGCCTGCCATCATCGAGTGCGCGATACTGGAAAAAGCCGACGCGCATCACCTCCACCGCACGGCGATTGCGCAGGTTCACAAACACCTCTGCACAGCGCACGAAGCCGTCCCCGTCGGCCCGAAGCCGACCGGCGTTATAGAGGAAATCTTCCAGTGCGCCTCGTGCGACGGGGCATAGCTCACCCGTTTGCGGTCGCAGAAATGACCAGACGCTCGTACCCATAGACGTCAAGCTCGCTCATTTTGCCGAACGTTGCCATCACGTTGTTGGTGCGAACGCCGCCCTCGAGTCCACATTCATGCCAACCACGTCATGGACCTCTCGTAGCTGACCGCGTCATGGGTGGTCATGCAGGCGACCACCGGCGCAGCCGCTGCCAATCCCTACGAGCCGCGACATGCCGAGTCCAAGCTGCTGTATACGGTTGTCGCCGCAGAGTTGGAGAGTTTCCTCGCCGCGGCCCGCGACAGAGGCCACCCGGTGCCGGCGTTCGTCGAAAGCACGTTCCGTGATTTCCTCACGTGCGGCGTGGCAGCCCATGGCTTTCTTCGCGTTCACTGCGACCACTGCGGCGACGATCGCGTTGTTGCCTTTTCGTGTAAACGCCGCGGGCTGTGTCCGTCCTGCGGCGGGCGTCGGATGGCCGAGACCGCGGCGAATCTGGTCGATCGAGTGCTTCCCGAGGTGCCGATGCGGCAATGGGTGTTGTCGTTGCCGTTCTCGCTGCGCTACCGGCTCGCCTACGATCGCACGTTGGCCACACCGGTGCTCAACGCGTTCTTGCGAGCCGTCTTCGTTTCGCATCAGCGCCGCGCACGCGAGCGCTACGACATCCGCAATACCAAGTGTGGATCCGTCACGATACTTCAAAGATTCGGCGGGGCGGTCAACGCCAACGTTCACTTTCACGCACTGGTTATCGACGGAGTATATGTCGTGCCGCCTCGCCACCCGCAAGTACGGTTCTTCGCGCTGCCGGCGCCGAGCACCGAGGAAGTCGCTCGGGTGTTGGCCGATACCGTGCGACGCATTACCCGCGCTCTCGAGCGTGCCGGCCTTGGAGACGACGACGATCTCGACAGCACCGATCCGCTGGCACGTGATGATCCCGCGTTAGCCGCACTCTACGCCGCGGCCGTGCAAGGGCGTGTGGCCATCGGCCCGCGCACAGGACAGCGCACCACTCGGCTTGGCACTGCGCAACGGATCGTTGATCCAACACCGCACAGTTCGGTCAGATGCGCGACGCTGGCAGAGATGAGCCTCCACGCCGATGTCGCGGTGGCAGCCAACGATCGTGCGGGCTTGGAAAGGTTGTGCAGGTACGTTGCGCGTCCGTCGCTGGCGACGGAGCGGCTCAAACGTCTGGACGATGGTCGCGTTCTCTATCGCATGCGACATCGGTGGCGAGACGGTACCTCGCACCTCGTCTTCGAGCCGCAGGAGTTGCTGGCCCGATTGGCCGCACTGATTCCGCCGCCGCGCGCGCACCAGACGAGGTTCCACGGAATCCTGGCCCCGTGCGCAGGATGGCGCGATCACGTAGTTCCGGCGCAAGAACAGTCGGCGGATGCTGACGATCATCCGAGTGCTTGTTCGCACCGACCGCGACGAGCGTCGGCCGGCTCGTGGATTGCGTGGTCCGAACTCATTCGCAGAGTCTTCGCGGCTGACGCTTTGCGCTGCCCTCGCTGCAGCTCGCGCACCCGCATCATGGCTGCCATCCGGTCGCCAGATGCCGTTGCTGCCTTTCTTTCGTGCGTTGGCCTCCCGGCCCGTCCGCCGCCGGTCGCAGCGGCGCGCAAGTCAACGTACGAGGAAGAGCCCGCGTAGCGTTGGCTCGAGGCCATCTCGGTTGAGTGGCAATGTTGGATCAGGCGGGTTTCGGCCGGCGCCGATGCAGTCGCTTGCCTGCTTGCAGGTTGGCGTTCGGCGAAACCTTGAAATATCGGGGGACTCGGAGAGGGGCGGTGGCCTTGGCCGGGTCGGTGGTTGACGTAATCCTGTTACTCAGACACGAACAAACCGCGTAAGTGGCCGGAGCGATCCTTCAGACAGCCCTTTGTCGAGTAGCCGCGGCCCGTCACCGGGCCGCGGCCCTCACCAGATCCGGACAAGGAGATTTCCACCATCCGGCTCCTCCGTTGATGCGACTCGTGGCTACGTACCCCAGATCCGAACCGTGA
>Ga0172371_10001551_pt1 | contig 36623 bp, 37 predicted proteins | sample Lak12m_FD_114543 | JGI IMG/M metagenome (GOLD analysis project Ga0172371, IMG submission 114543) | Freshwater microbial communities from Kabuno Bay, South-Kivu, Congo - kab_022012_12m | ecosystem: Environmental > Aquatic > Freshwater > Lake | place: Democratic Republic of the Congo: South-Kivu... | reverse complement strand
TTACATATATGCAGTGCTTTATTCGAATATCTACAGGACAAAATATGCCGAGTTCCTTAAGATAGATTTCCCTCGTGTTCCTTTCACAAAAGATTATAAGCTGTTCAAGAAAATGGCAGCGCTTGGAGAAAGGCTTGTCGAACTTCATCTTTTAAAATCCGCCGAACTTGATAGGCCTATAGCCAAATTTCAGGGAGAAGGGAATGATAAGGTTGAAAAATTAAGATACGAAGGCGGAAGGCTCTACATAAACCCGACCCAATATTTCGAGGGCATACCGCAGGATGTATGGGAATACCAGGTCGGCGGTTATCAGGTATGCGACAAATGGCTTAAGGACAGAAAGGGAAGGCTGTTATCGCTTGAGGATGCAAGACATTACTGTAAGATAGTAACCGCCTTGAAAACAACGATGAAGATTCAATCTAAGATAGATGGTATATATCCGGATGTTGAGAGAGCGGTTCTTGAGTTCTGAGATGAAATTCCTAAGGCTAAAACTAAATCAATTAAAAATACTAAAATGCCTGAAGAAGACGAAGAAATTCAACCATTACGCACTGAGATAAAAAGGCTAAGAAAGAGGCTTTCCGAGCTGACGCCTTCGCTTGAGACACTTCTTAAACGCCGCGGTTTCAGAATATACAAAAAAGAACCGTCTGACGACCTCATGCTTCCAGCCAAAAGGTTCATCGATGATTTCTATGAAGCGATGAAAAGATACTCATTCAGATTATTCCTCAGAGACGCGATAAAACACCAGGAATCTTTTACAGGGCAGCAGGTCACAAGATACGCCACATCCGGCGTGACCGATTCTTATATCGACTTTCTGTCGCATATTAAATTAGTTCAGTCATCGGGCAATGAATTCGTCCTGGCGAAAAGGCCGATAAAGAGTTTCGGCGGGACTCTTGAATGGTTTCTTTGCGAGATATTCAGAAGGGAGTTTTCCGCTGAGGCAATATGGGGAGCTAAATTCAAAAGGCCGGGTGTCGGCGGTGATTATGATGTCCTTGCGAAGATAGACGGCGCAATCCTCTATATGGAGGTAAAGTCTTCGCCTCCCAAGCAGATATATGCAAATGAGATTGCCGCTTTTTTTGACAGGGTATTTGACCTCTCTCCTGAAATTGCAGTTTTTTTTATGGACACCGAACTCAGAATGAAGGATAAGATTGTACCGATGTTTGAGGAAGAACTTAAAAAGAGATCTTTTGCAGGGGGGCTCGCCCATCCGCGTATTGAAAGAATTGAAAAAGAACTCTTCCAGATATGGAATAAAACCTTTATAATAAACGCTAAAGACAGCATAGCGGGTAATATAGAAAAGATATTAAGCATGTATTTCAGGGCGAATGCGGCTCATAATTAATTGAGCTTCTTTGCGGGAGGTAAGATGGATATATGTGCGGTCTGCGCGTGGCGCGAAACATGCCAGAAAAGATTTTCCGTATCAGGAAAAGATGTCCGGTGCCCGGACTTTGCCAGAGATGTGACAATTAAAGATAAGACACAGGAAGAAAAGGAAGAAAAAGAGGAGGAGGGCGAGGGTGATATACAATAAGTTCTTCGGCTTCAGGGAAGAGCCCTTCGGCCTTACGCCTAACCCGAAGTTCCTCTACATGAGCAAGAAGCATGAAGAGGCAATCGCCCATCTGAATTTCGGCATAACCGAGAATAAAGGTTTTGTGATGCTCACCGGAGAAGCGGGCTCCGGAAAAACAACGCTGATAAGATACCTGCTTAACAGCATTGGCCCGGATACCCATACCTCTCTGATTATCAATCCAAAGGTGGACCCGCTTGAACTGCTAAAGCTGATAAATTATGATTTCGGCGTTACAGTTGCGGGCAGCACGGAAAAGGACAACCTTGAGGCCTTGAATAATTTTCTCCTCGATGCCTTCTCGAAAAATGAAAAGGCGGTTCTCATAATAGACGAGGCGCAGGAACTGAACCTTGAAAGCCTTGAGTTCATAAGGCTTTTATCTAATCTTGAGACAAACACAAAAAAACTAATTCAGGTGATTCTTGTCGGCCAGCCTGAATTGAAGAGGATTGTGGCAAGCGAGCCGCTAAAGCAGCTTGACCAAAGGATTGCCGTCAGGTATCACCTCGAGCCGTTGAGCAGGGAAGACACAACCATATACATAAATCACAGGCTGAGGCTTGCCGGCGGCGGCATGCTTACATTCCCGCCGACAGGCATAAGGCTTATTTACAAGTACAGCCACGGCATACCGAGGCTTATCAACCTTGCCTGCGACAGGACCCTGCTGATTTCATATTCAGAGGGAAAAATCAATATTGATAACAGCATGGTAAGAAAGGCTATCAGGGATATGAGTTTTCCTGAAGACAAGGCAAAAATAGGGCCTTTAAAGCCGGCAATAATCGGTGTGTCCATGTTCCTTCTTATAATAATCCTTGCTTACGGAAGCGTATCCAGAGAAGACAGTTATTTCGATAAGATAAGCAGCATGTTAAAGGGAGTCAAGATAGAGGGAGATTTTTTTATGAATGAAGGCATATACATGGTTGCCAATGAGGAACTTTATGAGGCGGCGTGCAGTTTGAATCTGCTGAGCGTTTGGGGAGAGAAGGATTTAAAAGGAAGCCCTGAGGCTGTGAACGAACCTGCAAAGAGAGGTTTTTCCGCATATAAATTCGGAGCTGAGATTGATAAGGCGATAAAATTCAATATGCCGGCAATTCTTTACATAAAGCACGGAAATATAAACAAGTGCGTAGTCCTCAGGTGGGCCGTGGGCAACGATGCGATGCTCATAGACCCGAGGGAAGGAAAGAATATCCTGCCGGTTAAGACGTTCAAAAATACGGTTACAGGCGGAATGATTCTCTACAAGAACAGATATAAAGGGGCTAACGGGACTTTACTACTGCAGCAGGAATTAAAGAAACGGGGCCTTTATGATTTCCCTGTGACCGGAGAATTCGGGCCAAGGACCAAGCAGGCATTAATGAAATTTCAGGAAAGAGAAGATATCAGAAAAACCGGGGAGCTTGATGAGGAAACGGCAATTACGCTTTCAAATGTTGAGGGCGCGCCCAAGCTTTCTCCTGAATAATTTTTAAACTTCAAAACATTGTAAATCTACGGGAGGATGAGATGGATTTGAAAAGCCTTAAAGGTATTATGTCTGTAAACAAGGGCGTTGTGGAATTAAAAGATAAGGCCGGGCTGGCTAAGGTTATGGATGAACTGGTTTATGAAGCGGTATTCACCGCAGATAAGGACAGGCAGATCGCGCTTTTTCTTTTAATCAAGGAGGCCGCAAAGGCGGCAGGCTCAGTTCCGGCATCGATACAAGGGCTTTATGAAGAGATGGGGAAAAACTATCCGGGTTTTACAGTGCCCGCGATTAATATCAGGGGATTGACCTATGATACCGCAAAGGCGATTTTCAGAAAGGCAAACGAGATGAATGTTGGCGCTATGATATTTGAGATTGCCCGGTCTGAGATAGGCTATACAAAACAAAGGCCTCTTGAGTATTCCACCGTTGTTCTTGCCGCTGCTGTTAAGGAAGGGTTTAGCGGGCCGATTTTTGTTCAAGGCGACCACTTTCAGCTTATTCGGAAAAATTATTTGGCTGATCCAAAGCCCGAAACGGATTATGTCAAGGGTTTGATAAAAGAAGCGATAGAGGCGGAGTTTTATAATATTGACATAGACTCATCAACATTGGTTGATCTCGAAAAACCTACATTAAAAGAACAGCAGAAGCCTAATTTCGAAAATGCGGCCTCATTAGGCGCTTATATCAGGGAGATACAGCCGAAGGGGGTAGATGTCTCGGTAGGCGGAGAGATAGGAGAGATAGGAGGCAAGAACAGCAATCCTGATGAACTGAGGGCATATCTCGATGGGTTCAAAGAGATATTTAAAGCAGGAAAAGGCTTAAGCAAACTGAGCGTTCAGACAGGTACATCTCATGGAGGGGTTGTCCTTCCTGACGGGACATTGGCAAAGGTAAAAATCGATTTTGACACGTTGAGAATATTGTCTGACATGGCAAGAAAAGAGTACGGGCTTTCAGGATGCGTTCAGCATGGCGCTTCAACATTGCCTGAAGAGGCATTCCATATGTTCCCTGAGACAGGAACTTCAGAAGTCCATCTTGCCACGGGTTTCCAAAATATAATGTACGACAGCAAGGCAATGCCTTCTGATTTCAAGAAGGAAGTTTACGAATTCATTAAGACTGAATACAAAAAAGAGTGGAAGGAAGGCCAGACAGAGGAACAGTTTATTTACAGCACAAGGAAGAAGGGTTTCGGCCCGTTAAAGAAAAAATGGTGGGATTTGCCGGCTGCTGTTAAGGCTCCGATAATGAAGGAGCTTGAGGACCGCTTCGGGCTTTTGTTTGATAAACTGAAAGTAGGGAATACGAAGGAGATTGTAAACAGGACAGTGAAGCCTGTTGTTGTAAAAAAAGAGATTCCGGAGTCATTGCAGAAAGAATTGTAATATGAATATTTTTGCGATAAACAAAGTTGTTTCTCGTTTTCTGCCGAGATTTTTCGACAGTGCTAAACTCATTCCGCTACATCCTCGAAACTCGACCTTCGGTCTCAGACAGTCGAGGATGTGGCCGCTGCATTTCGTTAAGAACTGTTACCTAAAAATCTCGAATGTCACTCAAAACAACTCTGCTTATCAGCAACAGCCTGTAAGGTTTGTAGGATGAAAGAAACAATCGCGATAATTGTGGGCGGGGGGCCGGCGCCGGGGATAAACGGCGTTATCAGCGCTGCTGCGATTGAAGGGATAAAAAAGGGCAAGAAGGTCATAGGCATAGTCGGAGGGTTCAAGAGCCTTTTTGCCGGAGATAAGAAAAAGGCAATAGAGCTTACCTTTGAAAATGTAAGCAAGATTCATATCACTGGCGGTTCAATCCTTAGGACGTCAAGAGAATTTCCTGAAAAGGCTAAAGAGCGTTTCAGGGTTCTGATGTCAACATTAAAATCTCTCAAAGTTCGGTACCTTATTACAATCGGCGGAGAGGGAACTCTATACATGGCACGCTGGATAGAAAAAGAGGCAAAGGGCAGCATTGCGGTTGTCCATGTGCCAAAGACAATAGACAACGACCTCCCTATGCCCGGAGGAATGCCGACATTTGGCTATGAGACCGCGAGGCACTGGGGAGTTGAGCTTGTTGAGAACATCCTTGAAGACGCAAGGGCAACCGGAAGATGGTATTTTGTGACCGCAATGGGCAGATATACAGGGCATCTCGCGCTCGGCATAGGTAAGGCGGCAGGCGCTACTGTGACAGTAATACCGGAGGAATTTAAAGGAGAAAAGGTCTCGCCGAAAACTGTCGCCGACATACTTGAAGGTTCCATAATCAAAAGGCTTTCAATAGGAAAAGATTACGGAGTCGCCGTTCTTGCCGAAGGCATTGCAAATAAATTTGACCTTGAAGAGCTTATGAGAAATGAATGCATTGAGAGAGATGAGACAGGAAGGGTGAGACTTTCCGAGATTCAGCTTGGAAGGCTAATGAAGATGATTGTGAGCAGAAGCCTTGAAGCCAGGGGTTTAAAAGTCACGATTGTTGATAAGAATATAGGATATGAACTAAGGGCTGCAAACCCGATTCCGTTTGATGCCGAATACACCAGAAATCTCGGATACGGGGCCGTGAGATTTTTATTAATGGGCGGGACCGGCTCCATGATAGTTTTTTATGAGGGAAAATTAAAGTCAGTTCCTTTCTGCGAGATGTTTGAGCCTGACACAGGGAAACCCAAGATGAGATTTGTTGATATTACTTCCGAGCCGTATCTTGTCGGCAGGGAATATATGATGAGGCTTGAAAAGGAAGACTTCAGTCCCGAGAATATCAAGAAACTGGCGTCCTCGGCGAATATGAAGGTGGAAGAGTTTAAAAAGAGGTTTTTGAATATTGTGTGAGCTATGACCATTCGCGAGCAGACAGAGGAGATAGAGCGAAAGACACTCCATCCAAAGGCATGCCTTAGCGCAAACAGTAGGGGCAGGACAAGGCCTGAAAAAGAAGGCGAGATACGGACCTGCTTCCAAAGAGACCGCGACAGGATTATTCATTCAAAATCATTCCGAAGATTAAAACACAAAACACAGGTTTTTCTTGCTCCCAAGGGCGACCATTACAGGACTCGGCTGACGCATGTCCTTGAGGTCTCGCAGATTGCAAGGACAATCTCCCGCGCCTTGAGATTAAACGAAGACTTAACAGAGGCGACGGCTCTGGGGCATGACCTGGGGCATACTCCCTTCGGTCATGCCGGAGAGGCGATATTAAGGGAGATACACCCTGAGGGGTTTGAGCATTTTAAGCAGAGCCTGAGGGTTGTTGATTTTCTTGAGCAGAACGGTAAGGGGCTTAATCTAACTTATGAGGTAAGAAACGGAATCGTAACCCATTCAAAGGGTAAGGGAATGATTATTTCCGAAACAAAGGCGGAAAGGGCCGAGACACTTGAGGGCCAGGTGGTTCGGGTCTCGGACATCATCGCCTATGTAAACCATGACCTTGATGATGCGATAAGGGCAGGGGTCATAAAAAGGGGCGATATTCCGAAAAAGATTGTTTCAGTCCTTGGAGACACGCATTCAGGAAGAATAGATAAAATGGTAAAAGACTTCATATATCAATCCCTTGAAACAGGTCTTGAAAAACTCTCCATGAGTTCCGAGGTTTCTTTCGCAACATATATGCTTAGGGATTTTCTTTACGAGCGAGTGTATGAGGGCGAGACCACAAAAGGTGAGTTCAGGAAGGCAAAGAAGATACTCGGAGATTTATACGAATATTATCTTGAACACATTGAAGAAGTCTTTAAGGACATTCCCGCTGAAAAGAAACTGAACAAGCACAGAATGGTATGCGACTTTGTCGCAGGCATGACCGACAGATTCGCAATGATGACATATGAAAGATTATTCCTGCCGCAGCAGTGGATGGTATTGTAGATTTTGAAAATCATTCTTGAACCCGGGGATGTGTTTCTTACAAGAGGGAAGGGCCTCATAAGCAAGGCAATCCGTTTCTTCACCCGCTCCATTGGCGAAAGCAGGACAAAGGTAAGCCATGTTGGCATTGTTGTTGAGGAAGGCACGCTCAAGACCGCAGTGGTTGTCGAGGCATTAAGCATGGTAAAAAGGCATTGTCTCTGGGAGAAGTACGGCCCGCCCGCAAAAGATGATGTGGCAGTTTACAGGGCCAAGAATCTTACGTCTGAAGAAATAAAGACTATTATCTCAGTGGCGGAGAGCCAGGTTGGAAGGAAATACGGTTATCTCAAAATTGTTGCCCATCTCCTTGATTGGGCATTGCTTGGCGCATATGTTTTCCGCAGGCTGGCAAGCAACGGCGATTATCCGATATGCTCGTGGCTTGTGGCTCATTCCTTTTCAAAGGCAGGAAAATACTTTGGCGTGGAGCCGGGCGCCGCAAGCCCTGATGATATATGGGATTTTGTAAGCAGCCACAAAGATATCTATGAATGCGTGCACAAGCTGAAACCGCTGAGAGAGAAGTAAAGTTTTATTCTTTCTTGTCCAGTCCGTAAAGTTTTCTTATTGTAGCAATCAGGATATCCCTGTCTTCAGAGTCTTCCTTTAACGCAGTTGTAGGCGGGTGGATGAGCTTGTTGATGATTGCGGATGCCATATAGTCAACGGCATTTCTTTCCTTTTCCCCAAGCTCCGGCAGCTTGTTGAGGAGTTTTTCAATCTCTTCTTTTTTAACGCTGTCGGCCTTTTCGCGCAGGGCGACAATAGTCGGTACGGAATCAAGCGATGATAGCCATTTCTGGAAGGTCTCAATCTCCTCAGTGATTATCCCTTCCGCCTTTTCAGCCTCTTTCTGGCGTTCAAGCTTATTCGTATCAACAATACCGTGCAGGTCGTCCACGTCATACAGATAGACATTGTCTATGTTATTTATCTCAGGGTCAATGTTTCTCGGAACGGATATGTCAATGATAAAGACGGGCTTGTGCCGTCTCTCTTTAATAATCTTCTGCATCTGTTCTTTCATGAGAACATATTTTGGCGCGCCGGTTGAGCATATCACGATATCGGTGTTGACCATCTCATGCTTGAAATCTTCAAATCTTACCGCCCTGCCGTTAAATTCCTTTGCGAGCTCACAACCCGTTTCGTATGTCCTGTTTGCCACAATGACGTCTTTGACGCCGCTGTTGGTGAGATGCCTTGCCGCAAGCTCTGCCATATCTCCGGCGCCCAAAAGCATGAATGACTTTGTTGAGAGGTCGGTGAATATTTTTTTTGCGAGTTCAACAGCCGCAAAGCTTATCGATACCGCGTTTTCAGCAATCTTAGTCTCGGTTCTCACGCGCTTCGCGACCGATATCGCTTTTTTCATTAACTTATTAAGAAGAATGCCTGTTGCCTTTTTCTGAAGAGAAAATTCAAATGCGTCTTTTATCTGCCCGAGTATCTGGGGTTCTCCCACGACCATTGAGTCAAGGCTTGCCGCAACCCTGAAGACATGCCGAACGGCATTTATATTTTCATGAGTGTAAAGAGCGGTTTCAAGGGAGCTTCTTTCAATGCCGTGAAATTCCGAGAGAAAATCCTTTATGGACTCAAATGCCCTTTGAGAATTATCGACATTGGCATACATCTCAACCCTGTTGCATGTTGAGAGGATAACGGCCTCTTTTACGCAAGGGATGGCCTTAATTCTCTGCAGGCCTTCTTCAATCTTTGGCCCGTTAAAGGCGAGCTTTTCCCTTACATCAACGTCTGCTGTTTTATGATTAAGCCCTACAACAAGAATATTCATAGGAAAACATGAAGACCTTTTTTAATTAATTTAATGCCGAAGAACGCTATGAGGATTGTTAGAAATCCTATGATAGAAAGTATCGCGGCCCGTTTCCCCCTCCAGCCGGCTAAGAGGCGCGTGTGAAGAACTACGGCGTATGTAAGCCATGTGACAATGGCCCATATAACCCGGAAGTCTCCCCTAAGATAACTTCCCCACGCGCTTTGCGCCCAGAGAGCGCCGGTTATTATCGCAAGCGTCAGCAAAGGGAATCCGATTGTTATCAGCCTATAATTTATCTCGTCAAGTATCTGAAGGCTCGGCAGTCTCGGGAAAAGGCCTCCGGTCTGTTTTGATTTTACATGGTGTTCCTGAATGAGGTACATGATCCCTATGCCTGCTGCCATGGCGAATGCGGCGTTGCCTATGAAGGCGAGTATCGTGTGAATGCTGAGCCAGTAGCTTTGAAGTTCAGGGCTTAGTGGTTTTATCTCTCTTGGAAGCATTGCTGATGAGAGCATCATGACAAATACGAGAGGCATAATGAATGAACCGAGAAGCCCGACCTTATACCTGAATTCAAGAGCGAGGAATAACAAGACGGTGCACCATGAAAAAAAAGATATTGCTTCGTGCGGATTCACGGCCGGCATGCGGCCCGCATCGGCATAACGAAGGACAATGCTTACAGTATGCAGCGCAAAACCCGCGGCAACAGCGATAAGCATTATCTTTGTCGTTGTCTTTGAGCTCTTGAAGAGTTCAACAACGCTGATAATCGTCGCAGTGAAATAAAATGTCAGTGCAAGTTCAAAAAAAAGTGTAGTCATTAAAAGCAACCGAGCTGGCAGTTAGTGATTTTTATTTTTAACCTGTCCGCGGCCTCGCCGATAATTTTATAGGTCACTCCGGCCTCCTCAGCGATTTTTCTCGCAGCGCCGCAAGAGAGCCTGCCATTGACAGCCTTTTTTTTAATTTCTTCTTCTATCTTGGTTTCCACATTTCCTCACTTCAACAGTTTCTCTATGTAATCCAGGCACTCATCAAACCCCGACACTGGCGCAAGAGTGATTTTAAATTTCTTCGCCTTTGCCGGTAGTTTCATGGAAGGTTTGTCTTTAAATAAAATTATATCCGCCATTTCAAGAACCCTTTCAGCGCTTTTTTTCAAAACGCCGCTTTGCCTTCCAGATACAAATATTACAATATCGGGTTTTAAAAACTCAATTGCGCTGTTGCCCTCCACTATTATTCCGCGGAGACAGGCAAGCCTGTCAACAGCAGTAGAAAGGATATCATCGAGTTCTTCAGGAGGCGATTGAACCCATAGCACGCTTTCAGCGCCGGCGTTGATAAGCCTTGCGGTATCCTTATCCTTCTGGGAAAGTATTTCAGGAGTATCTATAATGGAAGAATAGATGGCCGTCCTCGTATACTTGACTGCGCCCCATTTCTGAGTGTCAGAGTTACAGAGTGTCATAGTGTCAGAGTCTTTTTTGACCCTTTTTGTGAGCCTTTTAAGCAGTGCCTCTGCCACCGTTGTCTTTCCTGCGCCGCTGTGGCTGCCGCCGATGCCTATAATCAACGGCCTTTTGTGGGTTATGGTTTTGCTTTTTTTAATTGAATGGCCTTTCCTCTGCATTAAAAAAGAATTCGGCAGGTTTCTTATGCTGCCTTGCGGGTTTTGGCTTTTGTTTTTCCCTTTGCGCTTGCAGCTTTTGTTTTTTTCTTTTCCTCTTTTAATCCCGCTATCTCAAGACATTCATCCAGCGTCATATCCTGCGGCTTTTTGCCTGCGGGAATGCGGAAGAACTTTCTTCCGGACTGAATACACGGGCCGTATCTGCCGTTTACCACGCGCACCCGGCCGTCCTCATCCCATAATTTAATGATTTTTTCATTATCCTTCTTTTCTTTCGCCTTCACCAGTTCAATGGCTCGCTCAAGAGTTACGCCGAGCGGGTCTTCCCCTTTATCGAGGGATGCAAAGGTGTTTTTATATTTCACGTATGGCCCGAATCTTCCCTTAGCCACGCTTATGTCTTCATCTTGAAACTTGCCCAGTACCTTTGGCAGGCGCGGGGCGCTCAGAATTTCCTTCACCCTTTCCAGAGAGATTGTATACGGGTCTTCGTCCCTCGGCAGGGATACGTACGCTCCCTGATATTTTATATACGGGCCGAAACGGCCGATACTTACTATTACCTCATCGCCTTCGTGCGTACCGAGATTACGGGGAAGCTTAAACAACTCCAATGCCTGTTCCAAGGTGATGGTATCCATGCGCTGGCCCTTGCGAAGTGAGGCATAGCGGGGTTTCTCCTCGTCATCCTGATGCCCGATTTGAACTATAGGCCCGAACTTCCCGAGCCGCGCAATCACCTGTTTTCCGGTTTTAGGGTCTTTGCCGAGCACGCGCTCGCCGCTCTGGCGCGCGGATGTTTCAGCCGTATCTTCCACTGTTTTATGAAAAGGCCCGTAAAACTCCTCAAGCATTTTTGTCCATATTAATTTTCCTTCTGCAATTTCGTCAAACTCCTCTTCGACCTTTGCCGTGAAATTAAAGTCCATAATGTCCTCGAAATTATCCATCAGAAAATCATTTACCACCATGCCGATATCTGTGGGGAAGAGCTTTGATTTCTCGGCGCCTGTTTTTTCGGATTTTTCTTCCTCAATGATACTCTCATTTTTTAGGGTGAGACAACTGAAATTCCTCTTCATGCCGTCGCGGTCTTCTTTCACCGCGTAATTCCTCTTCTGAATAGTGAAGATGGTCGGGGCATAGGTAGAAGGCCGGCCGATGCCGAGTTCCTCCAGTTTGCGCACCAGCGTAGCTTCTGTGTAGCGGGGCGGATGATATGTGAACCGCTCTACGGCAATCATTTCTCTGTTTGACAGTTTTTCTCCAACCTTCAAAGGAGGCAGCACGCCTTCCGCATGTTCCTCGTCTTCCTCGTCTTTTCCCTCGAGGTATACCTTGAGAAAACCCTCAAACTTCAGGACTTCTCCCTGTGCAATGAACTTTTCCTCCGCTGTTGACACTGTGATGGCTGCCGTGGTTTTTTCCAGCAGCGCATCACTCATCTGCGAGGCAATCGTTCTTTTCCATATCAGGTCATAGATGCGCTGATCCTGCGCATCGCCTTCAATTTTATCAACGCCAAGGTTTACCGGCCGGATAGCCTCATGCGCCTCCTGCGCGCCTTTGCTCTTTGTCTTATAATGGCGGATGTGCAGAAAGTCTTTCCCGTACAATTTCTCAATCTCGTTTTTTGCCTGCCCGAGCGCTGTATTTGAGAGGTTGACGGAATCCGTACGCATATATGTTATTTTTCCGTTCTCGTAAAGCCCCTGCGCGATCCTCATAGTTTGCGCGACTGAATATCCGAACTTTCTTCCCGCTTCTTGCTGAAGCGTTGAAGTAGTAAAGGGGGCTGACGGGGATTTCTTCGCGGGTTTTGTCTCTATGTTGACAACTGAGAACTCAGCGCCTTTGCATTTTTCGAGAAATGATTTTGCCTCTCCCTTGGTTTGGAATCTTTTAGGCAGTTCGGCTTTTACCAACTCGCTTTTCTTATTCAGAAAAACAGCCGACACCCTGTAAGATGAAACAGACTTAAAATTCTGTATCTCCCTTTCGCGCTCAACAATCAATCTCACGGCAACGCTCTGCACCCGTCCGGCTGACAGGGAAGGCTTCACTTTTCTCCAGAGGATCGGCGAGATCTCGTAACCGACCAATCTGTCCAAAACCCTGCGCGCTTGCTGGGCGTCAACTAAATTTTTATCGATTGCTCTGGGATTTTTTATTGCTTCCTGAATTGCGTCTTTTGTGATTTCGGAATAGGTAATGCGCCTTGTTTTTTTTTCGTCCAGCTTGAGCGCTTCCGACAAATGCCACGCGATGGCCTCGCCTTCGCGATCTTCATCCGTTGCAAGCCACACTATATCCGCGTCTTTGACAATTTTTTTCAATTCGGCTACTACCTTTTTTTTCTTATCAGGGATCTCATACTTGGGCTTGAAATGGTTATCCACATCCACTCCGAGCTCTCCTTCCACCAAGTCGCGGATATGGCCGATGGAAGACTTCACAACGAAATCCTTTCCGAGAAATTTATTTATTGTTTTTGCCTTTGCAGGAGATTCAACAATAACTACGGAACTCATTTAAGCAAATACCTCCATTATTCATGCGAGAAGAAATTTTTTTCCTTCTGTCTGTTTCGCAATGCCTTTTAATTCAAGACTGAGAAGGATTCCAAGCACCTTTTGCGCGGGCATACTGCATTCCCTCGAAAGGATATCAACATGCTTAGGATCAGATGTCATTATATCACAAAGCCTTTTTTCTTCAATCGAAAGGTCTATGTGTGCCTTTTCCCTCGTCCGTATGTAACCCTTCAACACAGGCGCGAGTTCTTCAATAATGTCCTCCGCGTTCTGAACGAGTTTTGCGCCTTTCTTAATCAGGTCATTCGTGCCCTTTGAATTCGAAGAATTAATATTGCCGGGCACAGCAAAAACCTCTTTGCCCTGTTCAATTGCGCAGGTTGCCGTTATTAAAGAGCCGCTGTCCACAGCCGCCTCCACAACAAGCACTCCGAGCGCTAACCCGCTTATTATCCTGTTCCTTTTAGGAAAATTTTCTCTTTCAGGCTGCGTACCCGGTGGAAATTCGCTTACGACATATCCCGATCCTGCCAATTTTTCCATAAGCCCTTTGTTCTCGGGAGGGTATGGCACGTCAAGCCCGGAACCAAGAACCGCAATGCTTCTGCCTCCGGATTTAAGGGCTGCTGTATGCGCCAGTGTATCTATTCCCCTTGCCATACCGCTTACAATGGTAAATCCCATTGAGGAAAGCCCTGCGGACAATTTTTCAGACGCGATTTTTCCGTATGCGCTGAAATTTCTTGAGCCCACGATTGCAACTGCGTATCTGTCTTCTTTCTGTATCTTGCCTTTTATGTAAAGCGCAATCGGCGCGTCTTCGATATATTTGAGCCCTTCAGGGTAATCTTTATCCTTCAAAGTAACAAGCCTTATTCCGTTGGCATCAATTTTTTTAAGCAGGACATCTATTTTGCCCCAACCCGAATATTCTTTTATATTTTTTGCCTTTGGGGCGCCAATGCCGCGGATATTTGCCAATTCTTTAAGGGACGCTTTAAATACCGCCTCAGGTTTCTTGTAGATGGCAAGAAGTTTTTTTGCCGTCACAGGCCCGATATCAGGCACATCGCTCAGCGCAATCCAGAATTTAGGGTCAGACATATGAATATAAGTTAAAAGTTTAAGGTGAAAAGTTAAAAGTTTTTAGGCCCGCAACTCTTAACTTTCAACTCTTAACTCATAACTCTTAACTCCTAATCTTCAACTTTGAGTTTAACTTCAAACGCAATGCGTTTAACTTTATAAATCCTTCGGCATCTCTCTGGTTATAAATCTTTTCCGCCTCAAAGGTTGCGAGTTCAGGATGATAAAGGGATTTCGGAGATTTTCTTCCAACCACCTGACAATTTCCCTTATAAAGTTTGAGCCTTACCGTGCCTGTTACGTTATTCTGTGTTTCATCAATTATTGTCTGAAGCATTTTTCTTTCAGGAGAAAACCAGTATCCGTAATATACAAGTTCGGCGTATTTTGGGATAAGCGAATCCCTGAGATGCAGGACTTCCCTGTCGAGCGTTATTGATTCAATCCCCCTGTGGGCAATATGCAGAACTGTTCCGCCGGGAGTTTCGTAAACACCGCGCGATTTTATGCCGACATACCTGTTTTCAACTATATCCGCCCGTCCTATTCCATTTTTTCCTGCAATCGAGTTCAGTTTTTCGAGGAGGGTTGCGGGAGACATTTTTTTGCCGTTTATTGCAACTGGATTGCCCTTCTCATAACTTATCTCGATATATGAGGCTCTATTCGGGGCCTTCTCCAATGGAGCGATCATTGTAAACATATCCTTTGGAGGTTCTGCCCACGGGTCTTCAAGGATTCCACCCTCATAACTTATATGGAATAGGTTTCTGTCGGTGCTGAAAGGTTTTGCCTTTGTCACGGGCACGGGGATATTTTGTTTTGAGGCGTATTTGATTAACGACTGCCTTGAATTAAAAGGCCATTCGCGCCAGGGGGCGATTACTTTTATATCAGGTTTAAGCGCGTAGTAAGTGAGTTCAAACCTTACCTGATCATTGCCCTTTCCGGTTGCCCCGTGCGAGACTGCGTCTGCCTTTTCTTTTTTTGCGATTTCTATCTGTTTTTTCGCAATCAGAGGCCTTGCTATCGAGGTGCCGAGCAGATATGCTCCCTCATAAACTGCGTTTGCCCTCAGCATAGGGAAGACATAATCCCTTGTAAATTCTTCCCGAAGGTCTTCAACGTATGCCTTGGACGCGCCTGTTTTTAATGCCTTCTTTTTTACGGCATTAAGGTCTTCTCCCTGTCCGAGGTCCGCGCAGAAGGCTATTACCTCAGCACTATACGTCTCCATAAGCCATTTTATTGCGATAGAGGTATCAAGCCCTCCAGAATATGCAAGCACTATTTTCATCTATGCCTCCGGACTGTTAAAAATTTCTACGGGGTAACTATAACATAATTCTTTATTTCATTCTATCTTCAATAATTTTCTCAGCCTTCTGTCAGCCCGCCCCACTTCATCGGTGTCATCTCCTGAAAGCTCCCATGAATATTTGCCTTCAGCCGAGCGCTTGAGTTTTATCTTGACCGGTTTCTTGGGTTTAACCTGTTGTATTTCGGGTTGTTTCTTTATTTGAAAATCGTTGCGATTGGAAACGGGACCGATTTTGTCTGCGGAGAATGCTGGGGTAAAGGCAAGGATAGCACATAGGACGATTAATACAATAATTTTTTTCCTCATAATAATACCTCTCGTCAGTCTATAATTTTAAGACATTATCAGTTTCGGATTAGTGAGGTCAATAGTCTCAAAGAAAATTGGTCGCCTCAGGCGACTCGCCGAGGAGAGTGGACGGTAGGGGATTCGAACCCCCGACTTCCACGTTGCGAACGTGGCGCTCTCCCAGCTGAGCTAACCGCCCTCCTTCTATGCCCTGTCGCACGGGCGAAGGGATATTTTATCCCATGTCTTTTCGTCTATTTCATCAAGATATTTTTTTATTTGATACTCTTTTCCGCATTCCATGCAGCGTAAAATTACTCTACGTCAAGATGTGCATAATTTTAAATCACTTTTACATTCCCTGCATTTCATTTCCACATTATAAACAATCCGGTGTCGTTTTGTCTCGGATTGCCTTGAAAATGAAGGGAAAATTCCTTGACAATCCAAAATACTAACGGCTATACTTTTAAAGAAAAACTTTAAGTAAGAAGGAGGGATTTATGAAATTAGCAAATTTTTCTACGAGTATAGGTATCCTTGCCGGTGTGATGGGTATCCTGCTGTTGTTTGCTCCTGGAGGCTTAAAAAAAATTAATGAATGGTCGCAGCAATTAATAGCCAGAATAGATAACCTTACGTTTAAGTATAGGATTGGATATGGAGTTTCGCTTTTGATTGCCTCGGCCTTTCTGGTTTTCATGGGTTATTATTTTAAGGTCAAGGGGCGTTAATGTTCGGATTGTTCAGGCCTGCTCCGATTGGAGTGGATCTTGGCACTGGTTCTGTTAAGGTTATAGGACTTAACGGTAAAAAAATTTCTCTCGCCGCGTTTATGGACATCCCTTCCTCTGACAGGGAAGACGAGGCCTTTCTGATAAAGAGACTGCAAAACTTCTTCAAAGAAATAAATATTTCAGGTAAAGACACTGTAGTCCAAATCCCCGGACATCTCTCATTTGTGAGGACATTAAACCTGCCCCCTATGCCAAAGGGAGAATTAAAAGAGGCCGTCAAGTGGGAGATAAAAAGGCAATTGCCATATCCCACGGAAGAGGCTGTATATGATTATATTGCTACTGCGGTTCCGGAAGGCATTGTCGTTACATTTGCTTCCGCTGAAAGAAAAAATGTCCAGCGTTATATCCAGCCATTCAAGGAAGCAGGCCTTAAGGTTGCGGCTGTCGATGTAAACCCTTTGTGCCTTATAAGGGCGCTTCCATTGCATGGCGCCGGCAATATAATAGTGCTTGATATAGGCGCCAGAAGCATGGAGATAGATATCATGCGTTCAGAGTCCCTGCGGTTGACAAGGACAGTTGAGATGGGCGGCGAACACATAAAAAACCACTTTATAAATGAGGGATTCTCCGAAGGAGAGGCGGATGATATCCTGATGAACGGCACAGCCGAAAAAATGAAAGAGCCTCTGAATCAATTTTTGAGGGAGATTTTCCTTTCAATAGATTATTACAAGGCGACTTTTAAGGAAAAGGTATTTTCAGAGGTTGTTCTTACCGGAGGCGTTGCCATAAACAATGCCGTGCGGGATTATTTTTCTCATATGCTTGATATACCAGTTATAGTTCCGAACCCGTTTGATAATTTTGTAATGAAGGACGAGAGCCTTAGGCCGCTCGGGCCCAGATTTTCCGTGGCAATAGGCCTTGCCAAGAGGGCTTCATGAAAGACACGTTAAATCTTCTGCAGATTGAAGTAAAGGCTGCTGAACCGGCAGTAAAAAAAAGCAAACTTTTTTATTTATTTGTCAGCCTCGGCATTTACCTTGTTGTTATTATGAGCCTGTGGTTTTTAAATGCTTCGAGCGCCAGAAAACTAACTGCTGAGATTGATAAGCTGAACAAACAGAAAATGGAACTTCAGCGGCAGATAAGGCCTTCGGCTCCGGTCTCTGCTCCGTCCCCGTCAGTGGACAAGGAGATATTAACTGCTATGGAGAAGGCTCCAAGGTGGAGCCAAATACTTAGTACCATTTCAGTAGTTGTGCCGCAGGATGTATGGCTTTCATCTATTGAGTCACGGGAAGAGGGGGGGGGTAGGCGAATGACCTTTAAAGGTTTTTCGATAAATCAGATTGGAGTCGCGAACCTGATATCCGCCCTTGAGTTATCCCGTATTTTTTATGATGTGGAGATAGTATTTATTCAGAAGGGCGCTAAGGATATTTCTTTCGAATTAAAAACAAAAATGCGATGGACATAGAACTTAAAAATTCAAGATATGAACATTAAGGCGATTAAAACAATTAAAAGTAAATTTGACAGCCTCGCTAAAAGGGAACAAGCTATAATTATAATAAATCTTTTAGCGGCAGTGATATTGGTTCCCTATACGTATCTTTATTCGCCTTCGGTCGCAAATGTTAAAAAGCAAAAACAGGAGCTTCAAGCAGTTAAAACCGAGATTGAAGGGGTAAACGCTGCATTGACAGCGCAGGCTGCTGCAGCGCCGAAAGCGCTGGTTGTCGCAGAAAAGATAGTTCTTCCTGAGGCGGAAGATCTCTCCGGAATGTTAGCTGCCATAAGCCGCGAGGCAACCATTGCAAACGTTGAATTTGTGTCCATAGCTCCCGAAGGTTTCCAGCACAAAAACAAATTTACGGAATTAAAGGTTAAAATAGAATTAAGGGTGAAATTCAGGGAATTATATGATTTTATTAAAAATATTGAAACTCGCCATAAATTGTTTCTTATACAGGAACTTAAGTTTGAGACAAATGATTCGCTTTATCCTTCCGGCATAGCCATAATGAGGGCAGTCACATATTTGAGGAAAAGGGAATGAGAATTCATAGAAAAGGGTCAGAGGGTCAGAGGGTAAAAGTATCAAAGAGAATAAAGTTTATTCTTTTATTTTTTTCCTTAATTTTTAGCTTTTCACTTTTAGCTTCTCACTTCTCACTTTCTCATGCCCAAGGCATATCAGACATAAAGCTTGACGTTCTGAATGAGCCGGTAAAGGAGAAATGGGGCAGGGATCCCTTTATCCGCTACGGTGATAAAATGACAAAGGTGAAGGGAGCCAAGGTATTCGGAGAAGATGAGACCTCGGGTCTGAAGATAAGCGGAATAATCTCTGACGGGAAAAAGGCGGTGGCTATAATAAACGGAGGTTTTTACAGGAAAAATGACAGAATCGGTGATTTTCTTATATCTGATATAGCTAAGGAGCGGGTGACACTTGAAAAAAAAGGCAAAAGGTTTTATCTTGGAGTAGAGCAGTTTGCCATAGGCGGTGGCGGAAAAGATAAGTCCGTTGATGATAAAAAGGATAAGGACAGGAAAGATGACAGCGATAAAGATAAAAAAGAGGATAAGGAGGGGAAGAAATGAGAAGGCAGAAGGAAGTGCCAGAGTATCATAGTGTCAGAGTCTCAAAGGTCCGTGAGAAAAAACTTCTGCTCCTTGTTTTCTCTCTGATTTTAGCAATTATTTTTTCGGTTTCTGACAGTTTCTCTGCTCCGAATCCCGCCTCTGACGGGAAGGGCGCTTTTGTTTCAATGGAGTTAAGGGATGTCGAATTGCGTGATGTCCTCAGGGCCCTCGGGCAGGAGCACGGCATAAATATAATCATTGACGAAAAAGTCTCGGGCAAGGTAACGGTAAGCCTTAGGAGTGTGCCGCTCTGGGATGCGATTGCCGCGATATTAAAAGGGAAAAATTATACATATATAAGGGACGGGAACATTGTCAGGGTGATTTCTTCAGGAGAAGATGAAGACCTTGTGACATATACCGCGATGGTTAAATATGCTAATCCCAAGGATATCGAGGGCATTATCTCAAAGGTTTTAAGCAAAAGGGGCTCGATCGCGTCTGAACCGAAGAGCAATATGATAGTTATAAGGGATATCCCGTCCGGAATAGAAAGAGTTAAACAGCTCTTGAAGCAGGTAGATACAAAGACAAAACAGATAATGATAGAGGCTAAGATTATCGAGGTCAGCACAAATGCAAGCAGAGAATTAGGAATACAATGGGGAACTATGTATCGAGCCGGCGATGCCTATGTATTCGGTGGTGGTACAGGAACTACTGTAGGGGCATTACCTACGACTACGACTGGGACTACCACAACCACTACAGCCACCACGCCTTTGGCAGGCCCAACTACCGGTTTTGGCGGAAGTGCGTTCAATGTAAATTTTCCTGCGGCAGTTAGCACTGCTACAGGAGGTTCTGCTCTTGGCGTTGGAATCCTTGCCAAGAATGCAATAATTGATTTGCAGATATCCGCCCTTGAAACGCAGGGCAGCGCGAGAACGCTCTCAAACCCGAAGGTTATGGTTCTTGATAATCAGGAGGCGTATATTAAAAGCGGGACTGGCATACTTATCCCTACGTCAACAACTACGGCAGGGGCCACGACAACCACAAGCGTAACTGAAAAAGAGGCTACCTTGCAATTAAAGGTCACGCCTAGGGTAATAGACAACGATCAGGTTCTTTTAAAGATATTAACGACGCGGGATGCCTTTGATTTCAGCCGCAGCGTTCAGGGCAGCCCTCCCAAAAATACGCGCGAAACCCAGACAAATCTTATAGTCAAAAACGGCGAGACCATAGTCATAGGCGGCATTTATACTGAAACCGACAGCGATTCCGAGGCAGGAGTGCCGGGGTTTTACAAGATTCCTTTGTTTGGATGGTTATTCAAAAGAGATACTAAGACAAAAGATAAGACAGAGCTTCTCATATTTATAACACCAAGAATTAAAGAAGAGATTTGACTACAAAGACGCTTCGGAATATATTCAACGTTAATCTTGGCATCAAAAAAACAGAGAGCGTTCTTATATTTACCGATATTCCCTTTAAAGGCGAGATTGTTGGCGATGCGGACATCTGCAAGAGGGAGCGGCTGCGCGATATAGCCCTCCTCACTGCAGAGATAGGAAAAATTTTCTGTAAGAAAATCATTTATCATGAATATCCTGCCACAGGCAGCCATGGAACGGAACCACCACAGGAAATCTGGGCAAAGGCATTCGGCGAAAAGGCCGTTAATGAATTAAAAAAGTATAAGCTGCTTTCTCCGCTTTTAAAGAAAACTGTCAAGCATCCAGATATGATAAGGGCGGAGAAAATTATATCCCGCCATAAAAGATATGCTGTAAATGCAATTATTGCCCTTTCAAATTATTCAACGAGCCATACGCGATTCAGGGACCTTCTGACAAGGATTTGCAAAACGAGGTACGCCAGCATGCCTTTGTTTGATGCTTCCATGCTCGAAGGCGCAATGAATGTAAACTGGAGAGAGCTTGACAGGAAAACAAAAAGTATCGCGAAGATTGTAAATAAGGCCGAGACTATAAAGATAACAACTCCCAACGTCACCAATATCTCTTTTTCAAAAAAAGGCAGAAAGGCGGAATCGGATACCGGTATCCTTTCAAAACCGGGTTCTTTCGGCAACCTTCCCGCGGGTGAGGTATATCTTGCGCCGCTGGAAGGCACGGCAAACGGCAGGCTCGTTCTCGAATGGGCGCCGACAAGACGATTGGAATCACCCGTAAAATTAGTAGTAAAAAATGGCCTTGTTAAAGAAGTAGCCGGTGAGGAGGAATTTGCCGTTTATTTGAAGCAAAAACTTTCGGAGCGCATGGAAAACGCTAATATAGCGGAACTCGGCATCGGGACAAATGAAATGGCGAAAAGGCCGGACAATATTCTTGAATCCGAAAAAATTCTCGGCACGATACATATTGCGCTGGGTGATAACTCCTCATTCGGCGGGAATGTCAGCACGCCGTTTCATCAGGACTTCGTATTTTTCAGGCCGACAGTAAAACTTATAGATAAGGCCGGCGAAGAAACTTTGCTGATGAAGGACGGCAGGTTTATAAGGCAGAGAGTGTAATTATGGAAAATATCATTGTTTTTATAACAGCATCCAAAGAAGAAGAAACCGCTAAGATAGCAAGAGCGCTTGTTGAGGCACGGCTTGCCGCCTGCGTGAATATCATAAAGAATATCAGGTCAATTTATAGCTGGCAGGGAAAGATAGAAGATGAGCCTGAAGTTTTAATGATTGTTAAAACTCAGAGAAAACTATTTGACGCCCTTTCTATGAAAGTAAGGGAGCTTCATAGCTATACTGTGCCTGAGATTATTGCAATGCCTATTGTTGAGGGGTCAAAAGATTATTTGAAATGGCTAAAAGAAGTTACAGATTGAAATATTGTGTCCTCTGCGGTTTAGTTATTATGTGCTTTCTGACAATAATACCCGATGCGGCAATTTCAGCTCAAAAGGATATAGTAAAAGAAGCCAAGTATGCTGTTGCGATTTTGCCTACGCCTGTCCTTAACACGCCTGATTTCAAGTCCGTTTTCGGAGGCAGTGACGGAAAGACATTAAAACTCACCGCGAAAAATCTTGTGGAAGAAGTTGAATTTGTAGCCCTGCCGCAAACCGTGTTTGTCATAGAAAAGGTAATCAAAACCGGCAGTCATGAAATACTAAAAATAACAACAAAAGATTATCCGTATCGTGCCAAGAGCGGTTACTACATAGACAGCCGCTTTGTTGAAAAAAGATTTGAAAAGCCGATTGAACGCCGGAAAAAATTGCCTGACCAGAGTACGATAATAAAAAGATTGCATTCCTCTGAGGGGGCCATATATGTGTGGGGAGGCAACTATTCAAAGGGAATTCCCAAGATGCTTGAATTTTATACCCCGTCAGAGCCGCTGTCTGATGATATATTGAAAAGATGGATGCTGAAAGGCGTTGACTGCTCAGGCCTTCTTTACGAGGCAACGGGCGGTTATACTCCGCGTAATACGGATTCCTTTTTTTCTTTTGGAATGCCCGTTGATGTTAAAGGATTGTCTCCTGACGAGATAGCCGGAAAGCTAAGGCCCCTTGATATAATCGTTTATAAGCGGCATGTGTTAATAGTCATTAACAGCAAGACAGTGATTGAGAGCGCTATCTCTCGCGGCGTTCATGTCAAGAATCTTTCGGACGCAATCAAGAGTGTCAGCGAAAAAATGCAGCCTGCCAACGAGTACACGGGTAACGGTGACGGCCAGAAATTCTTTATCAGAAGATGGTATCCTGACTAAGCCGAGGCAGATACTCAGGATGCCTTTTCTTTTGCCTGCAGTTCAATCACGTTTGATTCTTCCCTGCGCATAGTTGAGCGGCCTTCAAATATCGCGCCCTCAGCGATGCTGAGCCTGCTTGTCGTAAGCTCGCCGTTAACTTTTCCGCTAGCCTTAATCTCTATAACTTCCTTGGCGTTTAGATTGCCTTCAACCCTGCCCCCTACAATTATGCTTTTTGCGGAGGCGTCGCCATTAAGATGAGATGTCTCGCCGAGTATGAGCCAGTCTGTTTCAATATTTCCCTCAACCGTTCCATCAACCCTCAGTGTGCCCTGTGTTTTTATGTCGCCTTTGAAATGGCTGTTAATGCCGATAAATGATTCAAGCTTTTCCGCTTTTTTAAACATTTTTAGTTTCCTCCTCCAATAAATGATTTCGGATTGACAGGGCTGCCGTTTCTCCATACCTCGTAATGAAGGTGGGGCCCGGTTGTATTTCCCGTTGAACCGACATAGGATATTATATCGCCCTTCTTTACCCGCTGCCCTATTTTGACCGCGTTCATCTTATTATGCGCATAGAAAGTTGAATATCCGAATCCGTGCTCAACAGCCACAAGATTGCCGCTGCCTCCGTTCCATCCCGAGAAGCTGACTATACCGTCAGCCGTGGCTGCAACCGGACTGCCGGGAGCAGCGCCGATATCTATCCCGTTGTGGAAATCGTCCCCGCCTGTAACGGGATGTTTCCTCCTGCCGTAGTGAGACGTCACATTCCCCATAAGAGGCCAGCCTTTGGGCATCGCCATATACAGGTCTCGCTGCTGGCTTAAATAATCCCTTATATCTCCCACGTCTTCAACAGACTTCTTAATCTGCTGTTTCAGCGCCTCCATGTCAATAGCGCCGCTGTCAGATGTTTCCATGTTTTCCAGCACCTTTTCTTTGGACCTCAGCGAAAAGAGCTTTCTGAACTCAGCCTCGGCCTTCTTGAGCGCTGACATTGTTGCCTTCATCTCCATGAACTGGCCTGAGTAATACTGAACTTTCTGCTGCATTCTGTAATATTCAATCGTGTCAATGGCGATTGAGAAAACGTACCCTGTCCCGATGAGCCATAGTATTATTGAAATAAATATTCCGAAGGAAGGTATCTTGAGATTAAGCGGTTTCCTGTTAGTGTGGGGGATTATCATTATTGTTATCGGGGTGTACGCCTTTTTAATCAAGGATTTAAGCTTGCTTTTATACATATCTTACTCCATGACCTCCCCGCTCAATATTCCCTATCAGAAAAGAATCCACACCTGCCGCTTTCAGAATGGATATTGCAGTCTTTGATTCAGCCCCCGTGGTGACTATGATATAACCTATTCCCATATTAAAAGTCAATCTCATATCATCAATGGGTACGCTGCCCATAGTCCTTATCATGTTAAATACCGGAGGAGCGGTCCACGCGTGCTCGTCAATTACGGCGCTTATCCCGGAAGGAAAGATCCTCGGGAGATTTCCGGGAATGCCTCCGCCGGTAATATGAGCCATGCCTTTTATCCTGACCTTATCCCTCAGGGCATTGAACGCATTAACGTAAATCTCTGTCGGTTTAAGGAGTTCCTCGCCGAGTGACGTGCCGAGTTCAGGAATATGATTATTAATATCCATTTTTTTTAGGTCAAAAAATACTTTTCTTACGAGTGAATATCCGTTGCTGTGGAGCCCGCTTGACGCGAGCCCTATAATGGCATCTCCCTCGCTTATATCGGAGCCGTTTATTACTTTATCCTTATCAACCACTCCGACTGCAAAGCCCGCAAGGTCGTATTCCCCTTCGGGATAAAATCCCGGCATCTCAGCTGTCTCTCCTCCGATTAATGAGCAGCCCGCCTGTTTGCATCCCTCTGCTATTCCTTTTACGACCTCTGCCGCTTTCTCGGGCTTGAGTTTTCCCGTCGCAAAATAATCAAGGAAAAAAAGAGGCTCAGCGCCGCTTGTAAGAATGTCATTTACGCACATGGCAACAAGGTCAATACCGACGGTATCATGTTTGTCAGTCATAAACGCTATCTTAAGTTTTGTGCCCACGCCGTCCGTGCCGCTCACGAGGGCCGGTTGCTTGTATTTTTTTATGTCAAGCTGAAAGAGGGCGCTGAACGAACCGATATCGGTAATGACCTCAGGCCTGAAGGTGCGTTTGACAAGAGGCGAGATAAGGCTCACGAACCTGTCCCCTTCCGAAATGTCTACGCCAGCTTTTTTGTAAGTAAGTTCATCCATTAGATATTTCGTTCCTTAGATTTTTAATAAGCCCTGTAGTAGAGATTTAACCCTAAACAGGATAAGCAGGAAAAGTACTTAATGCTATCACATTTGCGCTGATTTTTGGAAGAAAAAACTTAAATCTTCCCGAATTCCTTCAGCTTCAATTCTTTTCTCTTAATCTTTCCGCTTATGGTTTTTGGAAGGTCTTCGACAAATTCAATCTTGCGCGGGTATTTATACGGCGCGGTGCGGGCCTTAACAAATTCCTGAAGTTCCGCTATCAACGCCTCTGAAGGGCTGTAATTCTGCGTTAGAACAATAAATGCCTTTACGACCTCGCCCCTTACTTCGTCAGGACTTGCAACAACAGCGGACTCTTTGACTGCAGGATGCCCTATCAAAACGCTTTCTATCTCGAAAGGCCCTATTCTGTAACCCGCCGTGAGTATAACGTCATCTGCCCTTCCTACAAACCAGAAATAACCATCCTTATCTTTATAAGCCCTGTCGCCGGTTATATACCAATCACCTCTCACGGTTTTCCCTGTTGCCTCAGGGTTCCCCATATATTCCTTGAATAAACCAACCGGCCTTTCAGGTTTTATCTTTATCGCTATATCGCCTTCAATATCGTGTGGCAGTAAATTCCCGTTTTCATCAATCACATCCACAATGAAACCCGGAACAGGCACTCCCATAGAACCCGGCTTTACGGGAAGACATTTGAAGTTTGCAAGGACATTCACTGTCTCCGTCTGCCCGTAGCCGTCATAAATATACATGCCGGTTCTTTCCTTCCATATCTCAATTATCTCTTTATTAAGCGGTTCCCCGGCCGCGACAAAATGGCGCACGGCCTTGAATTTTAAGTTGCTTGATTCCGGCAATTCTTTCACCATCATCCTGTAGGCTGTCGGAGGCCCGCATAGAGTGGTAATGGGATATTTTCTGAGGGTCTCCACAATCAAAGAAGGGTCGAATTTTCCCTTTTTATAAAATGAAAAGATTGTTGCTCCCGTGTGCCATGGGCCGAAAAGACTTGACCATGCCGCTTTTGCCCATCCTGTATCCGACAAATTCCAGTGAATGTCCCCGGGTTTCAGATCAAGCCAATATTTGCCGGTTATCAGATGTGCCAGAGGGTATGATGCCTGAGTATGAACGACCATCTTCGGGGGGCCTGTTGTGCCTGACGTGAAATAGATTAATGCTGGCTCCGACGAGAAGGTTCTCTCTCCCTCAAAGGCTTTAGAACTGTTTCTTTCTTCTATATAATTATGCCATCCGCCTAATGCGGAATTCCGTTTGCCGATGACGATAAGGATTGGTGATTCTTGAACTTCACATTCCGCATTCCGCACTCCGCAATTCGCATTAATGGCGGCCGCCACTTTTTCCGCGTCTTCATCCGACGTTATGATTGCTTTAATATTAGCTGCCGAGCATCTGTATTCAATATCTTTAGGCATCAGCAGCGTTGTGGCGGGGATCGGAATGGCATTTATTCTCATGAGGGCAAGCATTATCTCCCACCACTCAGGAATTCCGGGGAGCATTACAAGGACTTTGTCGCCCTTTCCAATCCCGCTATTTTTTAGAGCTCCGGCGCCTTTTGATGAGAGAAGTTTTAATTCATCAAACGAAAGGCTCCTTTCATTAATTCCGTCTGTCCAGAAAAGGGCCTGTTTGCCCTCCCACTTGTCAAAGACGTCAAGGGGAAAAGAAAATTTTTCAGGTATCGGAAGCGAAAAGTTTTTATATTCCGACTGATAGTCTTTCATGGTTTATGCAAATGCTGCCATCGGACACGATAGAAGATAGCAGCCGGGTATCCTGCTATTCCAGCTCTGTGGAATTAGTCATCTGATCAAAGAATTGTGTGACCTTATTCTTCTTGTCGGATTCCATGTGCGCCATCGCGGTGCGGGGATGCTGATTCAGCACGCCTGTGACCATGTATGGTATGTAATATCCCCAATCAATTTTTTCCTGCCACGGAAGGATAACAGTCTCAATGGCATCAATGAGCGGACGCACCTTAAACTTCGGATTTTTCAGAAAAGCAATAAGAAGCTCAAGAGGACAATTTCCGGCGCCGCGCCCGATGCCATATAAACTCGCGTCGAGATAATTGACTCCGGATATGATGGCAGATATGGTGTTCGCAAATGCCAGTTGCTGGTTATTGTGGCAATGTATGCCGATAACCTTGCCCGGCAGCAACTCCATGTATTTTTTAGCAAGCAGGTCAATGTCTTCGGAATAAAAAGCGCCGAAGCTGTCTACGACATAAACTATGGGAACCCTGCTTTTTGCTAGATCGTTAAGCGCCTCGTCAAGCTCCCTGAGGCCCACGGTAGAGACCGCCATGAGATTAATGGTCGTCTCAAACCCTTTATCAATGCAGTGATGCGCCAAATCAATGGCAGCGTCTGTCTGATGGGCATAACACGCAACCCTGATCATGTCGAGGGAACTGTCGATTTTTTGAGGGATATCGTTATATTCGATCCGGCCGATGTCGGCCATTGCGGAAAGCTTTATCTTTTTTTCCCCGTTGCCGATAATACGCTTGATGTCTTTTTCAGCGCAGAATTTCCACGGGCCCACTTCATTCCGCGAAAAAGCCGACTCTGAACTCAAATAACCGATCTCCATGTAATCAACGCCGGCTTCCGTGCAGGCTGTATAAACCTTTCTTACGAAGGCATCGTCAAACTGCCACTTGTTCATTAAACCGCCGTCGCGAACGGAGCAGTCTACGACCTTGATTTCCTGTCTGTACATTTATTGTCTCCTTTGTAGTTCATAAAGTGTAATATTATAATTTATTTGCCTTAGTCAGGGCAAAGGCTGTTTTTTGACTTTTATTTGTTGCCTGTGTTAACTTTATAAGTTTGTTAAGACCGCTAATTCAATATCAAATAATTAAAAGAGGAGTTTTTAAGATGTTTAACCCATTCAAATTGTTTGGAAGGCTGATTAACTGGTATTCCGAGAAGTTTTCCCGCAAGGCAAAGATAATCACTGCAATAGCTGTTTTGTTTTTTTTATTAGGCGCGGCTTTGGTAGGTTATAAGATAAATGATTATTTCGAGCATGACCCCGAGGCCTGTATGTTCTGCCACGTTCATGACGACGCTAACAAGGCTTGGGCAAAGAGCGCACATAATAAGGTCAACTGCCATTCATGCCATCAATCCACAAAGAAAGAACAGGTGGTTCAGTTATATAGATTTGCTATTTTAGGGCAGAAGACCGTTGAGCCGAGGCACGGCAAGATTATTGTGCCTTGGGACCGCTGCATGGAATGCCACTGGGAAGCTAATGCGAAATATCCCGATGCGCCGAAGATTAACCGTTCCCGCTATCACGCTAAACACATGTTTACCGAGCAGATAGAATGCTCCAAATGCCACGGTTATAAGATTCATCAGTTTCTGCCTGAGGAAAGATTCTGCAACGCGTGCCATAAGGATAAGCAGGTTCACGGCACGGGAATGGAAAAATTGCCCTGCCTTAATTGCCATACGGACCGCACAAAGGATTTAAGGCCCGGAAGAAAGAAATGCCTTTTCTGCCATGGGGACGAATCAGTCAGAAGAGAACTTATTGCCGACGGGACAATAGATGTTAAGTTTTTCCAGCCGTCGCCGGCAACGATAAAGAAGGCTATAAAGATAAAAGTGCCTGCCAAGGCTCCGATGCAGTTCCATTGTTATGAATGCCACAAGCCACATGTTGCGGTAAGGCCCGACTGGGGTAATTGCCTGAATTGCCATGCAAATATCCCCAATGTCGGAAAGCATGGATTGCATATCACCGGCATGGGGATGAAGTGCAAGGATTGTCATAAACCCCATACATGGCGCGTGACAGCGGAAAACGCGAAAAAAGACTGCGTCAAGTGCCATGAATATAAGGACCCCAAGAAATTTATCGGCTCATAGCAAAAGAGCGCTGTTAGGTTTATAATGTAGCATATTGATGCCTCGCAAAGAGGCGCGGAGGTTAAGCCGAAGATGAAGAGTCATATATGGCGGCCGTTATATGTAGTTATAGGCATAGTAGCCCTTATATTGATAGCAAGACAGTTTATTGTGCCGAAGGAGTTTGGCGTACATGAGAGAGGATACATGTACGGATGGCATAACAAGGCCGATGAGACGTTCTGGAAAGAATTCAAGGTTAAGTACAAGTCTTCGGAATACTGCAAGGACTGCCACAGCGATAACTATTCTTCGATTAAAAAAACACCTCACGCGATTATACAGTGCGAAAACTGCCATGGTCCTGCTATAGACCATCCCGAAAATCCTGCAAAGCTTGAGATAAACAGGAGCAGGGAGCAGTGCCTCAGGTGCCATTTATATCTTCCTTACGAACAGAGCGACAGATCAAAGATACGCGGCATAGACCCTGAGAAACATAATGCGGGCATCGAATGCGCGGCCTGCCACAACCCTCATAATCCTAATGCAGGCCATAAAGGCCATAAGCATTCTCATGCGGAGGTAAAATGATTACAAGAAGAGACTTTATTAAATATTCTCTTCAGGGAATTGCCGTAGTATCATCAGCAAGCGCGGCGATCGAGATAATCAATCCTTCAAAACTTTTTGCCTCAAAAAATGAAAAGAAGGTTCGATGGGGTTTTCTTGTCGACACAAAGAAATGTGTCGGATGCGGGCTGTGCGTAAAGGCGTGCAAAAAAGAAAATGAGATACCTTATGACGCTAATGTTTCACGCACGTGGGTGGAACGTTATGTGCTGCTTAAAGACGGCAGGGTGGTTGCTGATGCTCCAAAGGCGGCAAGAGACGGATTTATAACCAATAAAGTTGAACTGGGGCACGGAAAATTTGAGGATGTCAAAAAAGAAGATATAGAAAAGGCATATTTTGTGCCGAAACTCTGCAACCAGTGTGAGAATCCGCCGTGCGTTCAGGTTTGCCCCGTAGGCGCGACTTATCAGACCGAGGACGGGGTTGTGCTGGTTGACAGGAAGTGGTGCATCGGCTGCGGCTACTGCATAATGGCCTGCCCGTACGGGGTGAGATTTTTCCACCCGTCATACGGCACCGCTGAAAAATGCAATTTCTGTTACCACAGGATAACCAAAGGAATGAAATCTGCGTGCGTAGAAGCGTGTCCTTTCGGCGCAAGACAGATAGGGAATATAAACGACCCTAATGATGTTGTTGGAAAAATCATCAGGAGTGAACGGGTTGATATATTAAAAGATGAGTTCGGGACGAAGCCGCAGGTATATTATCTGGGGCTTAGCAAGGAGGTAAGGTAGATGGTTCACGGCGAGATATGGACGCTTAAAGAATTATTTGTCTACCCGAATGAATACATCTACTGGAGCATACAGATAGTGATGTACCCTTTCATGACGGGGCTTGTGGCAGGGGCCTTTGTTCTTTCTTCGCTCTATCATGTCTTCGGCATAAAAGAATTAAAAGATATGGCCAGGTTTGCCCTTGTTTTTTCATTCGCGCTCCTCTTTGCCGCGCCGATGCCTATAGTGCTTCATCTCCAGCATCCGTTCAGGGGCATCAATGTCTTTATGACCCCGCATTTTACCTCTGCGATTGCAGCATTTGGAATTGTATTTTTCTCTTACGGGGCCATAGTCGCTTCCGAATTATGGTTTTTATACAGGAAACGTTTTGTTGAAATATCGCTTTCGCTGAAGGAAAAGAAAGATAAAAGCCTGTTTGAATGGATAAGATTCATTATTTTCTGCACCCTTACCCTTGGCGTCTACGATATAAGCGAGGAAGCTCTTAAAAAAGACGAAAAGGCGATAAAGATACTGGCCGGACTAGGAATCCCCGTTGCCTGTTTCCTTCACGGGTATGCAGGTTTTATATTCGGCTCTGTTAAGGCGAACGCCTTATGGATGACGCCGCTAATGCCTGTTATATTCATAATGTCCGCAATAGTGTCGGGCATTGCGCTTTGCATGCTCACATATATCATTGTGATGGAAGTAAGAAAGATGAAGATAAAGGCGCAGAGGAAACCATGGATGGCCAAGCTGGAAGAGGTAAAAGGCGTCGAGATAAATGTTATAAGGATGACGGCGAAATACCTTATTTTATTCATGGTTTTTGCCATAACCCTTGAACTCCTTGACCTTGTGTTCAGGGGCTATACGGCTGTCAAACACTGGGATATACTCCGCACAATAATCTACGGGAAAGATTTTACGAATATATTTGTTCTTCAATATGCATTCGGCAACCTTATTCCCTTCACACTTCTTTTGCTGCCCGGACTTACAATAAGGAGAACTATTATCAGCCTCGTTCTTGTTTTAATGGGCGTATTCATGATGAGATGGAATGTTGTCATCGGAGGGCAGGCCTTTTCGTTAACCCTGTCCGGATATATGGAATACATCATACCGATAATCCCACATGACTGGGAGACATTTAAGGAAGGCGCACTGGGCGCTCTCAGTATATTCGTAATGCCGTTCGTACTTTTCTGGGTAATAGCCAAGATATTCCCTGTCTTTGGCACAGAAGGGGCAAAGCAATAGGCTTAAATATATCCTAACCGGGGTAAGATGAAAAGACGCGGCTTCTTAAAATTATTGCTTGCCGTATTTGGAACTACCGCTATCGCATTCCTCACCTATCCCTTAGCAAGATTTCTTGCGCCGCCGGCAGAAAAGGCAAAGGGAAAACAGATAAGCATTAAAAGGTCCGAAATATTAGCAGGCGAGGCCAAGAGCATAGCCCTTAATAACACGCCGGTAATTATCATCAACAGGCAGGACAAGGGCTTTATTGCGCTTTCAAAGGTATGCACTCACCTCGGATGCATTGTGGAATATGATAAAGGGAAAAAAAGGCTGTTATGCCCGTGCCATGCGGGAACATTTGACCTTGAAGGCAATGTCATATCAGGGCCTCCTCCAAGACCGCTTCCAAAGATGCCTCTAAAGGTGGAAGGGGAGAACATTGTTATAGGATGAAGATATGCTTGACAGGATAAAAAACTGGTTTGAAATAAGAATAGGGCTGAAGGATTTAATAAGAGCCCAGCTCACGGAATACAGGGTGCCGAAGGATATTAATATCTTTTACACACTCGGATTTGTCGCAATGGCTGCATTTATGATGCAGGCCGCAACCGGTTTCTTCCTTCTGGTTTATTATGTCCCCCATTCGGAACAGGCATTCAAGAGCGTTCAGGCCATAATGACAACGGTTCCCTACGGCTGGCTCTTCAGGATGCTGCATGCCGTTGGCAGTAATCTCATGGTTGCCGTTGTCTTTCTGCATCTTGCTTCCGTATTTTTTATGGGAAGTTATAAAAAACCCCGCGAGATGACATGGCTTGCGGGATGTTTGATGCTGCTATTAGTTCTGACATTCTGTCTGAGCGGTTATCTTCTTCCGTGGAGCCAGTTAAGTTACTGGGCTACTACCATTGTAACGACCATACCTACAGCCTTCCCTTATTTCGGAGATTACGCGGCTTATATCATGAGGGGAGGCGAACACGTGTCAGGCGTAACCCTTAACAGGTTTTTTGCAATCCATGTTGCCTTGCTGCCGTTTCTTTTTATATCCATACTGGGGTTTCATCTATTCCTTGTTAGGAGAATTGGGATTTCCTCTCCGCCTTTTGGAGAAAAAAACGAAAGGGAATGGACAGAGTACAGGCATGAGGCCCATTCCGACGGCATTCCTTTCTATCCGCATTTTGTGTTTAGAGAGATGTTTATGGTAATGATATTCTTCGCGATAATGTTTTTTATTATTTCGTTCATGCCTACACTGTTTCTGCCTGAGGATGCAAATACACCCGCTGACCCATTCAGGACGCCGGCGCGCATAAAGCCTGAATGGTATTTCCTTGCGCCTTATCAGATGCTCAGATTGATACCCAATAAGCTCCTTGGAGTTGTGATGCAGATAATCATTGTGGCCTTATTTATTTTATGGCCTTTCTTTGACACAAAAAAAGAAAGAAACATATTGAAACGGCGCTTACTGCTGGGCGTATTTTTCATATCTATTGCCATGTGGGTTATTCTGGCGGTATGGGGCAGGTATTCATGAGCCGTATAAAACTTTTTTCCATATTCCTTCTTTTGATAGCGGTTGTCTTTGTTCTTGCCGAGGCAAGGGCTGTTGAACAGGCTGATAAAAGCACCTGTCTGGAATGTCATGCCTCAGAGATGATGAAGCTTGAATTCAGAAATATCCCCGGCGACTGGAAAACGAGCTGGCATTATGAAAACAGGGTATTATGCCATGACTGCCACGGAGGCGATCCCAAAGATGCCGCTGCGGCGATGTCGCCTCAAAGGGGTTTTGTAGGAGCGCCGAAATACAAGGACGTTCCGGAATTCTGCGGCAAATGCCATGTCGGAATCCTGAAGAGTTATCTTGAAAGCGGACATGGAAAGGCGCTCAAGTCCAATGGTACCGGGCCTAACTGTGTTACATGCCACGGCTCTCATAAGATACAAAAGGCTAACATAGACATTATTAATGAGGGCCTCTGCGGCAAATGCCATTCATATGAAAGGGCGAGTATAATGAAGAAAGCCCTTTTCCTTACCGAAAAAAAGATAACGGAGACGGAAAAAGACATTAAGAAATTGAAGGCAGGCGGGGTATTTACCGAGGAAGAAGAAAAAAACCTTTTCAGCGCTCATGCTGAATTTCGCACCCTTTTTCACAGCGTTGATGTATCCCTCGTCAAAGAAAGAACGGATGAGTTTGCGAAGAAATTGAGCCTTCTCGGAAACAAGATACAGAACATGCTTAATGAGCTTGGGTTCAGGAAAAACTTTTCCGCCTTTCTCATGCTTATTTTCCTCGGCATAGGCGTTGGAATATTTTTACTCTCAAAAACTTATAAATCATAACCTGTTTAACCTCCCAATAATCCATACATTTTGATACAATATTTCCAATGGCAATAATCCTTGTCACAAATGATGATGGAGTCAATTCTCAGGGAATAATCGCGCTTTTCAACGCGGTGAAAGAGCTCGGAGACGCTTATATCGTTGCCCCTGACAGGGAGAGAAGCGCGGTAAGCCACACGTTGACATTACACAGGCCTCTGAAGGCCGAGGAAATAAGCGAGCGTATCTACGCGGTCAACGGAACTCCGACCGACTGTGTCGCGATTGCGGTTGCCAAAATACTTCCTGAAAAACCGGTTCTCATCGTATCCGGCGTCAATAAAGGAGGCAATCTCGGGGACGATATTACATATTCAGGCACTGTCTCGGCAGCCATCGAGGGAACCATTATGGGAATCCCGTCATTTGCGGTCTCGATAGTGGGCGATAAGGATTTTCAGTTTGATACTGCGTCTTATTATTCGCTTGAAATCGCAAAATACGTGCTTGAAAAATCTTTGCCTTACGATACCCTTCTTAATATCAACCTTCCTAATGCAAAGAGGGCGGAGATTAAGGGGGTAAGGTTTACGCGGCAGGGAAAGCGCGTTTATGACAATGCCATACAGGAGACATTCGACCCGTGGGGCAGAAAACATTTCTGGATCGGCGGGGGGACTCCGTACTGGGAACACGGCGAGGATACGGATATAGAGGCTGTTCATCAGGGCTATGTTTCCGTAACACCGCTTCACCTCGACCTGACGAATTATAAGGCGTTGGAGTTTTTGAAGGGCAGCTGGGATTCCATCAAAGAAATCCAATGAAAAAATATGACGTCATAATTGTCGGCGCGGGCCCTGCCGGTATTTTTTGCGCTCACGAGCTTATCAATAAAAAGAAAAACGCGAAGATACTGATAGTGGAAAAGGGCAGGGATATTTACAAGAGAATCTGCCCGATGATGATAAAAGACGTGTCCTGCAAGGCGTGCCCCGAATGCGCCCTTCTCAGCGGATGGGGAGGAGCGGGCGCTTTCAGCGACGGCAAGCTGAGCCTCTCGCCTGAAGTCGGAGGGTTTCTTTCAAGATACATAGACAATGACGCGCTTCAATCCCTGATAGACTATGCAGACGGCATTTATATCAAATACGGCGCGCCCAAAGAGGTTTATGGGGGAACCAAAGAGGAAATCCGGAAGATAGAGGCGCTCGCATCCAAAAACAATATAGTATTCGTTCCTTCAAGGGTAAGGCACATAGGCACCGACAGGTGCAAGGTTGTCCTCAAGAAGATAAAAAAATCATTGAACGGAAAGGTTGAAACGCTGTTCGGCACCGATGCCGTAACTGTTCTGGCCGAGAAAGGAAAGGCAGCAGGCATAAGCCTCAAGAACGGAGAAAAAATATATTCTGATTATGTTGTGCTTGCTCCGGGCAGGGAGGGTTCGAGCTGGCTTGAAAAAGAAGCAAAGCGCATGCGCCTCACTCTTCTTCAGAACCCTGTTGACATCGGGGTCAGGGTTGAAATCCCGGCATCCGTGTTTGAACATCTCACGCGGATCACATACGAACCCAAATTGATATTTTATTCAAAAAAATTTGACGACAAGGTGAGGACCTTCTGCGTTAACCCTTACGGCGAGGTCGTTAAAGAATATCTGAAGGGAATCTGGACCGTGAACGGCCACAGCTATGCCGACAGGAGAACCGGCAATACGAATTTTGCCCTTCTTGTCAGCACATTCTTTACAGAGCCGTTTGATGAACCCATATCTTACGGCAGGTATGTGGCAAGGCTGGCGAACTTCATAGGCAAGGGTGTGATTGTACAGAGACTCGGCGACCTTCAGATGGGAAGGCGTTCGACGCATGCAAGAATAGCAAAGGGAATTGTGAAGCCGACTTTGAAAGATGCCACGCCCGGAGATTTAAGCTTTGTTATTCCGTACCGCTATCTCTCTGACATCCTCGAGATGCTTGAGGCGCTTGATAAGATCGCGCCAGGCGTGAATTCAAAACATACGCTTCTTTACGGGGTTGAGGTCAAATTTTATTCCATGCAGCTTAAATTAAGCAAGTTTCTTGAAACAGAGATGCAAAATCTTTTTGCCGTGGGAGACGGGGCAGGCGTAAGCAGAGGGTTGATCCAGGCGTCGGTGTCAGGCATTATGGCGGCAAGAGAAATACTCAACAGAATTTAAAATTCAAAAATTGAGGAAATGGAAGATTTTGAGAAGCTGAGAAATTTGATGGTTGATACCCAGCTTATTCGGAGGGGAATAAACGACGAGCGCGTTCTTTCCGCAATGAGAAAAATCCCCCGGCACCTCTTTGTGGGTGAGTATATGCAGGACAGGGCTTATGATGACATGGCTCTTCCCATAGGCGAAGACCAGACAATCTCGCAGCCGTATATGGTAGCGATAATGACAGAGCTTCTTGAACTCAAGGGGGATGAAAAAGTCCTTGAGATAGGGACCGGTTCCGGTTATCAGGCGGCAATCCTCGGAGAGCTTTGCAGAGAGGTCTTTACTATGGAACGGAAGGCCGAGCTTGCGAAAAAAGCGGATGAAAGGCTTCGCGGCCTCGGATACGGCAATGTCCGTGTTATAACAGGCGACGGCACTCTCGGTTTGCCTGAAGAGGCTCCCTTTGACAGGATATTGATAACCGCGGGGACGCCTAAGATTCCTGAACCTTTGATAGAGCAGTTGGCTGACGGC